>SMUY01181417.1_pt1 | contig 66125 bp, 55 predicted proteins | sample 2456441 | NCBI WGS metagenome assembly SMUY01 (sample SAMN11095931, study PRJNA526329) | marine sediment metagenome | biome: Marine sediment; feature: Surficial sediment; material: Deep marine sediment; isolation source: Hadal surficial sediment | place: Pacific Ocean | collected 2014-11 | depth...
CGCCATACGAACAGAATGCGCCGTCGCACAACCAATGCAGCTCCGGAGAGGTGGCAGAGTGGTCGAATGCACTGGTCTTGAAAACCAGCAAGGGTTTGTAGCCCTTCGAGGGTTCGACAAATCGGCAGGATAGCCGATTTGGACCGCGCAGCGGCCCCGAAGGGGGGCCGCACAGGGATGTGCGGCATCAATCCCTCCCGGATTTTGGTCAAACTACGATCTTCCTTGTTGAAGTTTTCGCGCCATACGAACAGAATGCGCCGTCGCACAACCAATGCAGCTCCGGAGAGGTGGCAGAGTGGTCGAATGCACTGGTCTTGAAAACCAGCAAGGGTTTGTAGCCCTTCGAGGGTTCGAATCCCTCCCTCTCCGCCACTAAACAGAAGATTGCTTGAAGACGGCCTCAACAGATTAGAACAACCCAACATTCGAACCCTCGAAATAAACAACAGGATTCGACAAATCGGCGCAGACGATTTGGACGCGCAAAGCGCACCCCGCAGGGGTGAACGAGCGAAGCGAGAGAATCAATCCCTCCCGAACTCAATCCTGGGCATCTCGCCAATGGCAGCCCATAGCGAACAATCAACCCCCGACTGCTCCAACGCCAAACCCCATACCTGGCGTTAACTTCTTCAGTGCTATGCTTGGATTCTTTACACAGTTGCTGGAAAGGCCACGCATGGTCCTCTATCGCTACTAATATCTCGTGCGGGCTTAGAAATTGACTGAAGTTCGAATACTAATCATCGGTGGTGCATCACTGGATACGCTCGATGGTGCCGACGACCTCGTCGCCGGTGGCGCCGGCATGTACACGGCAATGGCATCCTACCGCAGCGGCGCATCCGTAACCTTGTATGCACCGCGACCCGATCCCATTCCTGATGCTCTGCAGCTGGTCGCCAATAGCCTGGAGTGGCTGGGTCCCTCGGTGATGCTGCAAGACTTTGCACATTTCGAAATAACCTATAAAGACAGCCAGGCAGTTTATGTGCAGTCCCACTTTGGCGGTGAAGAAGCACTCTCACCAAAGGCGATGCCGGCCGACCTTTCCGGTTTCGACTGCGTACACCTCATACCACTCGGTAATCTCCGCCAGCAACATTCTTTTATGCTTACCTGTCGAGAGAGAGGTGCACGACTGGTTTCTGCAGGAACCGCTCTTCATCTTATTAATGAACAGCCGGACGATGCAATCAACGTTTTGCAAGGGTCCGACCTGTTCTTCATGAACGAAGAGGAAGGCGTGCGTTTGTTCGGCTCAATGGATGCGGTGCACTCCAGGCCCGGGCAAACGATTTTTGTTACTAAAGGGCGTGCTGGTGCCACCGTCATTCAGGGCGATGTCACAACACATCTGGACGGCGTCAGGGCAAGTGTTGTCGACCCCACCGGGGCCGGCGATACATTTTGTGGTGCAACGCTCGCCAACCTTGCGTCTGGCTATCATCCGGTCATGGCAGCGCGCCAGGCAATGCCACTCGCGGCACAAATGACAGAAGGTGTCGGACCGGCTGCGCTTTTACATTCGTCACCACCACCAAAACCACCACCGGACCAGCGCGTGATAGTGAACCCTGAAAATGTCGGGAGGATCGCAACACATATTGCGGGTGTTGCGGATATCACGCCTTTCGCATTTACCGGACCTGACCTGCCGCCGCCTGACCATCCAGCAACGCTGGATTATTTCTTCGCCTCAACCCTGCAACAATTCAGCTTCTGGACAGCGACCTCTGATCGATACGAACGGCCTCTTATCGCAACCGTTGATGGGGAAGAGCGCAAGGGCGCGTTCTACCTGTTTCGAGCGTACCGGCGCTGGCTGGAGAACGATCCGGAGATGCTCACACCAGCACGTCAGGCCGATCTCACCGCGGCAGACATGCTGGCAGTTTTGCGTGCCGATGATGGCAGCAATCCGATGCCCGCCTTCGACCTGCACCTTGATCTGGCCCGCCAATACGGGCGCGACATGTTAGCGCTTGATTTGACGCCACAGACAATGCTGCAGCAGGCCAACGCATCCGCATCACCGCTGCGGTCGCTTTTGCAGTATCTCGATCATGTCGGCGGCTACAAGGAAGATCCATTGCGCAAGAAGGCCGGATTGCTTGCAATAATTCTGCAACAGCGACCGGAGGCGTTTCTGCCTTTCAGCGATGAAAAGATGCCGCCAGTGGTCGACTATCACGTGATGCGCTCCTGCCTGCGAACCGGACTCATCGATGTGGTGGATGACGAGTTGGCAGCGAAGCTGGTCGCGCGCGCGTTGTTATCCCGGGATGAAGAGTGGGCAGTACGAATCGCCGCGCATAAAGCTGTTGAGCAAGTCGTTGTCCGGTCCGGCAAGAGTATGGGTGCGGTCGACTGGTTCTTTTTCCAGGCACGCCAGCGCTGCCCGGAAATGAGTGAACCGCAATGTGATTTGTGTGCGGTCGATCCGGTCTGTGCCCATCGCAAAGAACTCTTTCAGCCCGTGCGTCGGACGACTTACTACTGAGTCAGAAATAAGACAACACTTCAGGCGCAGACAAGCAACTGGTTTAGCTACCTATTACCCAGGGCTGTTTCGATCCCGTCCAGCCCGCGCTGCAGCAATTTCCGCGGACAGGCAAGATTCATGCGGAAGAAGCCCTCGCCTTCTGTACCGAATTCAGTTCCACCGTACAAGCCGACACCGCCAATTTCGACCAGTCGGCGCATGATCTCGTCCTGACTCAAACCCAGTTGCCGACAATCAAGCCAGCCCAGATAGGTTGCCTCTGCGTGGATTTTTTTGATGGCAGGCAAGCGTTCCCGGAAGAAATTTTCAGCAAGCTCATGATTTGCTGCCAGGTACACATTCAGCTCGTCCAACCATGGTACGCAGTGCAGATATCCTGCGACCATACCTGCAGCGCCAAACGTGCTGTCATGATTCAGCTGCATCGTATTCAGAAATACCTGGTAACGCGCGCGAATCTCTTCATCGGGAATAATCAGCGTCGATTGCGGTATGCCGGCAGTGTTGAACGTCTTGTTAGGCGAAATAACAGTAACCGATCGTTCGCCGCCAATGCTGCCATACGGTATGTGGCAGTGCCCTGGCAGGATGAGATCACAATGGACTTCATCTGATACAACAATCAGACCGTGCTTTTCAGCCAATCTTGCAAGAGCAGCAAGTTCTTCGCGACTGAAGACGCGACCAACCGGGTTATGCGGGCTGCACAGCACAATCATTTGCGTATCCGCCGCAATCTTTTGTGCCAGGTCATCGATATCCAGTTCGTATCGTCCATTTGTTTCTTTAAGCGGATTGCGGATCAGCGTGCGTCCGTTTTGCTCAACCAGCGTAAGCAAGGGCCCATAAGTCGGGGTTGGCACTGCAATCGATGCTCCGGGCTCGGTCAGCACCGAAATGATTCCACCGATGCCGACAATTGAACTCGGCGGAGAGAACATCAGCCACTCCTTCGGTACATCCCAGCCGTGCCTTGTCTTCAGCCAGCCCTGGATTGCAGAAAAGTATTCTTGCGAGCGCTTGCCGTAGCCGAGAATCGGGTGATCACAGCGATTCTTTATCGCCTGAAGTACCGGTGCTGGTGTTGCGAAGTCCATATCAGCAACCCAGAAAGGCAACAGATCCGCCCGACCGAACAAGCGTTCGTTGTCGTCCCATTTATAGGAGTCTGACTCTCGTCTTTCAATCCGCTGATCGAAGTCTGGATCCATAGGTAAAGCCCTGCCGTTGGCAATGCGATCAATGCACTACGCGTGGTGATGGCACGCAGCAACGTAACCAGCGAAGGCAACCGCGACCCCATCCTGTTTGCAGCATACCGGCAATCACTCGCCACCCGTCGCGAGCGCTACGATGCAAGTTTTCCAGTCTGTTTACAACTAGGAGTCCAACCAGGTCCTGCATTCGATCGACAAACCGTCCCCCGCAATGGCTCGCAGGTAAAAGATGACTTGCATTAGCTTGTCAGGACTCGGAGACTTCGCTAGTCCGAACATTTCATGAGTGGCCGGGTTAGCGCCAATTCGGCCGGAGATATTTTGATGACTACAAGACACGTCGCCATGTTAGTGGCGGTATTATTCGGCATGACGACCGGAGCGACTGCAATTTCTAAAGAAACGACAAGCTATGTGCGCTATCAGCAGGGTGATGCGATCCGTTATGGTGTTTTGGCGTCAGGCAAAATCGAGCAACTGGATGGCGCGCCGTGGAATGATGGAAAACGAACGGGCGATTCGGTTGCGCTGGCTGACGTCACATTGCTGGCACCCGCCGAGCCATCCAAAGTAATTGCTGTTGGCTACAACTACATCAGTCACCGCGAAAACATGACCCATGAAGAAAACCGGCCGATCCCGGAATACCCGCCGATCTTTCTCAAATTGCCAACGACCATCACTGGCCCCGAAGCGGACGTGGTTTATCCACGGGATGCGACAGACCTGCACTACGAGGGGGAACTCGTTATTGTTATCGGCAAGACCGCAAGCAAGATATCTGCCGAGGAAGCGCCTGACTACCTGTTTGGCGTAACCGCCGGCAACGACATTAGCGAGCGATCCTGGCAGGCAAACGACCTGCAGTGGTTTCGTGCAAAAGGCAGCGACAATTTCGGGCCACTGGGTCCGGCAATCGTCACCGGGTTGAATTACCTGGACCTGCTGGTACAGACCCGTTTGAACGGTGAAACGATGCAGTCGCAAAGCTCCAAAGATCAAATATACGACGTACACGATATTCTCAGTTACGTCAGCCAGTACGTAACACTCTACCCGGGCGATATTATTTTTACCGGCACGCCGGGAGCGACCAGTGCCATGAAACCTGGCGATGTCGTCGAAATCGAGGTAGAAGGTGTTGGCGTGCTGCGCAACCGGATCGTTGCCGCAGAAGACGACCGCTAAGCGGCATTGATCTACCCACAAATGGCCCAATATATGGCCATTGCAAATGCAGTTTTTGCGGAACCAGTTGGCTGGCCAAGCAGTCGAAAATGCTACTATTCGCCCCATTGATCACATGCAGGAGTATGCAGGATGAACGAAAACGTCAATTACCTGGCGCCCGTATCTGAGCTTTCAGCTTCAGATCGCTCAACTTTTATCTGGAAGTGTTATGCCCACGTCGTCGGCGCGATTCTCGCGTTCGCCGCCATCGAGGTGTATTTTTTCCAGTCCGGTATCGCGGCAGCCATCGCGGCACCAATGCTTAACAACTGGTTCATGGTGCTTGGTGCTTTCATACTCGCGAGCTGGGGTGCTACCCATGTTGCGCACCGCATTGAATCCAAAAACGCACAATACGCCGCATTCGCTGTTTTCGTAATGATGCAGGCGCTGATATTCGCGCCCATGCTTTACATGGCCTATATGAAAGAGCCGGGTATTATAGACAGCGCCGCCGGTGTGACGATTCTCGGCTGTGTCGGACTGGTCGCGACCGCAATGATTACCGGCAAGGACTTTTCATTCCTGCGCAGCATGCTGGTCTGGGGTGGCATGCTGGCTATAGTCGCAATCGTTGGCAGCATGATCTTCGGCTTTGATCTTGGCACATGGTTTTCTGTGGCGATGATTGGTTTCGCCGGTGCTGCGGTGCTCTATGACACCTCGAATATCATGCACCACTACCCGCAGGACAAGTATGTTGCTGCGTCAATGGCATTGTTCGCCTCTATCGCGCTGATGTTCTGGTATATCCTGCGCCTCTTTATGAGCCGTAACTAGATCCTGATTGCATAGCCTGAAATACGGCGGTCGGCTTGCCGGCCACCGTATTTTTTTGCCTGACAACTATACCGAATATTTCCTGAGGGCCGACACTCAGGAAATATTCGGGCCAGGTTGTATAATCCAGCCAACTCTTGCACGGAACCCACAATGACTGAAGGCCCGTTGATCATCTGCCGCAGGACTCCACGCTTGCCTTGCCTGCAGATGCTGCTGGCGCTCGCCGTGTTCGGAGCATTGCCCGCCTCCGCCCAGGACCAGGAGATATTCGACCCACTGACTGCCAACGCGCAACTTGACCAGTTGCGCGATCAATTGAGCGCCGAAATAGTCGATCCGCAATTCCTGGCTACATCAAGAACAATGGTCGCCAGGCTGGACACCGTGGCCGGTAAATGCCAGCAGGAAACCGCAACAGAACGCGAGCGCCTGGAAACACGTTTCGAACCACTTAAGGACGTCGATGCCGATGTGGCGCCAGCGGTATTCGACCAACGCAACGAGATTCAAAAGCTTCTGGATCAGGTAACTGCGCGACAGGCACAGTGCAACAGCACCAGGGACTACACGACAGAGCTGCTGGCACGCATAACCGCGCGGCAGAATCAGCTGGCGCAACAATATCTTTCCAACCGCGGCAAGTCTGTATTCGTTTTGTTTACAGAAATGCCGCAGCGAATCAAAGCATGGCCTGCGCAGCTTCGCGGTTCGGTTGACCTTAATTTGATGGCGGGAGTTTCACCATTTTCCCTGTTTTGGCTCCTGATCATTGCCGGGAGTCTGGCTGCGTTACTTGGATTGTTCATCCGCCAGCGGTTTAACAAATGGTTTGCGGCGGCAGGTGGCAATGATGCGGAACCGCAAATGAAATATTTGTTTCCCAAACCGCTCGCGCAGTATTCGCCATTACTATTGGAGGGCCTCGCGCTTTTTACCGTCTTGATGCTGTCGCTAAGCGAACCAACACTGGAATATGCGGTCGTTCGTTTTGCTGCCGGAATCTTTTTGTACGGCATTGGTTGTGTCGTCATCGATTGGGCAACTGGCCCATTGTCGCCCTCGGCGCGTGTTAAAGGCCTGATTCCAGATCACGTCGTACCATTACGGCTGCGGCTGCGCTTGTTTACGCTCACGCTCGTTGCCAGTTTCGTGGTGCTCGGAACCAATTGGCTGGCGATTCGCAATGTTGACCCTGATGTCAGTGGCAGAGCGACGATGACTTTTCTCGTTGCAATGTCGCTGCTATCGGTCCTGGCATACCTGCGCAAAATTCCTGGCATACAGGGGCGCGTGCGCCTGATTCGCTATTCAGGATCAATCGCGTTGATTTTCGGCATCTTTGCGCTACTCGTTGGCTACCAGAATTTCGCCGGGTACCTGGTTCACGGGGTAACACGTACGGCCCTGGCCCTCGCAGTACTGTGGATTTTGCTGTGGGTCGTCTTTGCCGCCTTCGACTACCTGATGAACGAGGAAACGCCCAGCGCAGCGAATTGGCGTCGCAATCTGGGCGTCAGTGAAAGAGCCTCGCGCACAGGTTTTGGCGTCGTGCAACTGGTCGCCGACCTGGTGATCTGGATCAGCTTTGTGGTCTACATTATTTATGTCTGGGATGAGGCCGGCACGACGCTTGAGTCGCTGGTCGACCTGGTCGTTCTCGGCGGCACCGTCGGCAATATCCAGCTGGTACCACTGGATATCATCGGTGGCATGTTGGTGTTTGCCGGACTCATCGTTGTGGTTGGCTGGACCAAGCGCTGGATCGATCGCCGCTGGCTGCAACATATCGTTACGGAACGTGGTGCCCGCGAAGCGCTGACCACCCTCTTCGGCTATGTGGGCTTCCTCCTTGCGTTATTGATCGGCCTGACACAGGCCGGCGTCGACATAGGCGGCCTCGTCTGGGTCAGTACCGCTCTGGCACTCGGCATCGGTTTTGGCATGCAGGAGATCGCAAACAACTTCGTATCCGGACTGATATTGCTGTTTGAACGCCCGATCAGGACCGGAGATTTCGTCACTGTTGGCGATGTCGAAGGTTACGTGCGCAGAATCCGTATCAGGGCGACCGAAATTGAAACACTTGACAACCAGAATGTACTTGTACCGAACTCGCAACTCATTTCTGGTCGCGTCACCAACTGGGTATTGCGTGACACCTATGGTCGACTACGTATTACTGTCGGTGTCGCCTACGGTTCGGACGTCGATAAAGTACGCGATATCCTGGAAGCAGTTGCATGTGCGCACCCGGAAGTCATCACAGACGGCCGGGCACCGGCACCACGTGCATTATTCTGGAGATTCGGCGACAGCTCGCTTGATTTTGAGCTGCGTGTTCGCATCGACAGGATCGACCGGCGATTCTCGGTGCAAAGTGATATCAATTTTGAAATAAATCAGGCGTTTCTCGATGCTGGCATCAGGATTCCGTTCCCACAACGCGATCTGCACCTGGTTTCGTACCCGGAGCAGCAGAGTACAGCTGCACCGGTTGCGAGCACGAAAAAAATCGATCCGGGCAAAACCGGCGTCTTTCAGCAACCGGACAGCGTCACGCGCAGCCATCGGGAAGACATCGATATCGCGGCAGAACTGGATGACGTCTGGACCGCCATTACCGATATTGACTGGCTAAAACGCTGGCTGGCCACCGACGGCGAGTTTACGCCGCAGATTGGCGGTCGCTTTGCTTTGACGCTTCGCGACGGTGGCGAATTTTCGGGCCGTATTGATATCTTCCTGCCACCGTGGCGCATGCGCATGGTTGTGGCGCTTCGCGAAGGCACTGAATTACTCGCCAGCGGACCTGCAACAATCGAGTTTTCACTGCTGAAAGCGAAGAAGCAAACACGATTATCAGTTTCGGTATCCGGTATTCCCGCTACCGAGGACTGGGAGGAAGACTATCGACGCTCAGTGGACCGATGGCACGACGGCCTGGTCGAGCTGCAGGAATTACTGCAGGGCAGATGATGGACGTACTTTGTGGGGACGGAAGAAAGGCGCCTTTTTCCATGCTCCGTCCCCACAATGAGCACAAAATGCGAGGATCTCAGGACGTCGTTGGCACCAGTTTTTCGACGCCACCCATGTACGGCAACAATACCTCGGGAATGGCAACTGAGCCATCCGCCTGCTGATAATTTTCCATGACGGCGATCAATGCTCTACCGGCCGCAACGCCGGACCCGTTCAGCGTGTGCAGCAATTCCGGTTTGCCGGTGGCCGGGTTTCTCCAGCGCGCCTGCATGCGGCGGGCCTGGAAATCCAGGCAGTTGCTGCAGGACGAAATCTCCCGATACGCCTGCTGGCCCGGCAACCATACTTCAAGGTCATAGGTCTTGTGTGAGCCAAAACCAACGTCACCGGTACACAGGATGACTTCTCTGTAAGGCAATTCCAGACGTTGCAGAATTGATTCCGCATGCCCGGTGAGTTCTTCAAGAGCGGCATCCGAGGTGGCAGGATCCACGAGTTGCACCAGTTCAACTTTTTCGAACTGATGCTGACGAATCATGCCGCGCGTGTCTTTGCCATAGGATCCTGCTTCCGATCTGAAGCAGGGCGTATGCGCAACATAACGTTTCGGCAACTGCGCGGCATCAAGAATGCTATCTCTTGCCAGGTTGGTAACCGGCACTTCTGCTGTCGGAATCAAATAGAACGGTGGATCGTCAGTGGTCTTGAACAGCTCAGCTGCGAATTTCGGCAGTTGCCCTGTTCCCAGCAACGCATCAGCCTGTACCAGGTAGGGAACATAAACTTCCTCATACCCGTGTGCCCGTGTATGCGTATCCAGCATGAACTGAATTAATGCTCGCTGCAGCCTCGCCAGCGGCCCGTGCAAGACAGAAAATCGTGAACCCGAAATGCGACTCGCGGCTGCAAAATCCAGCAAACCCAGGCCGTGACCCAGATCGACATGATCAAGCGGCTTGAAGTTGAATTCGGGCAGGTCACCCCATTTGCTGATCTCACGGTTTCCCGTTTCGTCGCAGCCATCCGGAACATCATCGTGCAAAAGATTAGGCAAGCCCATTTCGATTTCGGTCAATGCGGATTGCACCACCTGCAACCTGACCTCAGCAGCGTCCAGGCGATCACCAAGGTCTTTGACCGCTGCGAGCAATGGTTCTACGTCCTCGCCCTGCGCCTTGGCTTTGCCAATGTTTTTGGCACTCGCATTTCGTTCCGCACGAAATGACTCGACCTCGATCTGGAACGCTTTTCGTTGCTCTTCCAGTACCAGGTAGGCATCAGCGTCAAATGTAAAGTTTCGTCGCGCCAGGTTCTTCGCGACATCGCTCGCCGATTGCCTGAGTAATCTTGCATCAATCATGATCGTTATCTTTGTTGGGCTTTTTTTGCTGCTCGTTCAGCCTTGCCATCTCTGCCAGTTTCTCGCCGATCTTCAACTCCAGACCGCGCGGCACGGGATGATAATACTTGCGCTTCGGCATGTCGTCGGGAAAATACGTTTCGCCCGGGGCAAATCCGCCCTCCTCGTCATGCGCGTAGCGATATTCCGCACCATAGCCCAACTCTTTCATCAACCGGGTTGGCGCATTGCGCAAATGCATTGGCACTTCCAGCGAGCCAAATTCCCGGGCATCAGCCGCCGCGGATTTGGCCGCGACATAGACCGCATTGCTCTTGGCCGCACAGGCCAGGAATACGGCAGCTTGCGCCAGCGCAAGCTCGCCCTCCGGGCTGCCCAGGCGTTCAACCGTCTCCCACGCATCAAGACAGATGCGCAAGGCACGTGGGTCAGCGTTGCCGATATCCTCGGATGCCATCCTGATCATGCGTCGTGCAACGTACAAGGGATCACAACCGCCATCCAGCATGCGCATGAGCCAGTAAAGCGTGGCATCCGGATCAGAACCACGTACCGATTTATGCAGCGCCGAAATCTGATCGTAGAAATATTCGCCTTTCTTGTCGAAGCGACGACGACTCCCCTGCGCGACATCCTTTGCTACTGCGACATCAATCGTTCGGCCGCTATCGTTCTCCACTGCGAGGTCCGCGGCCAGTTCAAGCAAATTAAGCGCGCGGCGGGCATCGCCGTCCGCAGCCAGTACGATGAGTTCCAGCGCGTCATCGTCAATAACGATGCCCAACGCACCCAGCCCGGTGTTCGGTTCCACGAGCGCGTGACGCAGGATACCCTCGAGTGCCTCCGCGTCCAGTGCTTTAAGCACGTACACCCGCGCCCGTGACAACAGGGCGTTGTTCAATTCAAAGGAGGGGTTTTCAGTAGTCGCACCAATAAAAGTAAGCGTGCCATCTTCGACAAATGGCAAAAATCCGTCCTGCTGCGCTTTGTTGAAGCGATGCACCTCGTCAAGAAACAACACGGTCGAGCGACCCTGGGCCAGCCGATAATCCTTTGCTTCGGCCACTGCTGCCCGGATGTCTTTGATCCCGGCCATCACCGCAGAGAGCGCAATAAAGTGGGCGTCCGTTTTTTCCGCGATCATGCGGGCCAGCGTGGTTTTGCCGGTGCCTGGAGGCCCCCAGAAAATCATCGAATGTACGCGGCCCTGATCGATTGCCAGTCGTAACGGCTTGCCCGCTGCCAACAGATGCTGTTGGCCGAAGAAGTTATCGAGACTGATTGGCCGCATACGATCCGCCAGCGGGCGAGACAAATCCTCCCCCGGTGGATCAATATGTTCCTGTGCAAATAAATCAGCCAATTCGATTCTGCAGCTGCTTCTCGATGCGCACACTCCAGCCACCCACCCCGATCGATGCGATCAGTATGCCAACGGCAATGCCGAGCATGTCCGCAAACAGATCATTCCACTCCGCCGTACGATAAGAAATCATGCGTTGGCACATTTCGATCAATGCGCCAAATGCCAGCAAGCCCACCGCCAGCTTCCAATACGCCTCGCGAGCGTACTGGCCCGAGAACCAAAGTGCCAGCACCGCGAAGGTTATGCCGTGCAGCCATTTGTCCGACAGACTCCATGTTTTATCCGGTTCCAGCGGCCAGAACCAGATCGCAGGAACAATTGCCAGCAGCAGGACACTTGCCAGCAGCGATATGCCGGCAATCTGCCAGCGTCGGGGATAACTAAGTGGCAACATTCAAAGATCCGCTGAATCTGGCACCAATGCTACTCCCACAACATCGACACCCGGCGGGGGAGAAAACTGAAATCGCTCTGCATCAATTGCTTCGTTCAGAGAAACATCAAACAATGCGATCAACGTTGTCTGTTCAAGATTGTCGGAAAACAACATACGGGTCAGCTTCCCGTCGGTGAAACCCAGCTCGACTTTGGTGAAGCCATTGTCTGTATTCCGCGGCCGTAACCTCACCCAGACAGTACCCCGATCCGTAAAACTGCCGATGTATTCAAACTCATCCAGAACATCTTTCGATCCACCGAGTAACAATGCCGGCGTGCTGCCTAAAACTTCAGCCTGTGATTTCACCGTAACCTGTTCCAGGTCAACGTCGTAGCTCCAAACATTCAAGCCGTCCGCCAGCAGAATTTGTGCATACGGCTCCGTGTAAGACCAGCGGAAGCGGCCAGGTCGTTGAATCTCAACAGTACCCGACGAAGTTTCCACAACGATGTCATCTGCATCGACAAGTTGTTGCTCAAATCGGGCCGACATTGTCGATACGTTGTTGACGAAGTTATCAATCAACTGCTGACCAAGGGCCATGTCACCTTCGTTTGCATTGCCTTGCGCAAAAGCGGGCAAGCAAAGCATCAGGCTAAGGCCAATGGCGATAAGTTTTGCTGTGTTGGTTTTGAACAATACTTTTCCTCGTTGCGTTTCCATAACGCCGAAGTTGCTAGTCTTTGGCTGCAGCGGGTATCAGTATTTCGCGCGTGCCATTTGACTGCAGCGGACCGACCAACCCGGCCTCTTCCATCGTCTCCACCATTCGTGCGGCACGGTTGTAACCGATTTTGAGGCGCCGCTGCACGCCTGAAATTGATGCCTTGCGGGTATCCACCACAATTTTCACTGCCTGGTCATAGAGTGGGTCCTGTTCCGCATCTGTGCTGTCTCCAGGCATGCCCTCCAAACCGGCCAGTCCTGGTATTGGACTTGTCGGGACCTGCAAAATTTCATCGATATAGCGCGGTGTTCCCGATTTCTTCAGATTTCGTACTACCCGGTGAACTTCCTGATCTGAGACGAACGCGCCGTGTACGCGAGTTGGCAACGAGGTGCCCGGCGGCAGGTACAACATGTCTCCATGGCCAAGCAGCTGTTCCGCGCCCATCTGGTCGAGGATCGTGCGTGAATCGACTTTCGCAGATACCTGGAACGCGATACGAGTAGGAATATTGGCTTTGATCAGGCCGGTTATCACATCGACCGAGGGTCGTTGCGTCGCCAGCAACATGTGAATTCCGGATGCCCGTGCTTTTTGCGCCAGCCGTGCAATCAGTTCTTCAACCTTCTTGCCGACGATCATCATCATGTCCGCCAGCTCGTCGATGATGATGACGATGAACGGCAATGGGGTCAAAGTTGGATGTTCAACCGGCTTATCCGGGTCCACCAGCTCCGGCGGCTTGAATACAGGGTCGAGAATCGGTTCGCCGGCATCGATTGCTTCGCCCACTTTGCGGTTGTAGCCGCCAATGTTTCTGACGCCAAGCGCCGCCATCAGGCGATAACGACGATCCATTTCGCCCACACACCAGCGCAACGCGTTGGCCGCCTCTTTCATGTCGGTCACGACCGGTGTCAGAAGATGTGGGATGCCCTCATAAACAGAAAGCTCGAGCATTTTCGGATCGACCATGATCAGGCGCACATGTTCCGGCCTGGCCTTATACAAAAGGCTCAGGACCATGGCATTGATGGCCACGGACTTACCTGAACCGGTGGTACCCGCGATCAGGAGGTGTGGCATTTGCGAAAGATCGGCGACGACAGGGCCACCGGAGATATCCTTACCCAGCGCCAACGTCAGTGGGGACGCCAGTTCATCATAAGCACGGCTCTTGAGTATTTCGCCCAGCGTAACCAGTTCGCGATTCTCGTTCGGGATTTCCAGGCCGATAAAAGACTTGCCGGGAATGACTTCTACGATACGGACACTGACCACCGACAGCGAACGGGCGAGATCCTTGGCCAGGTTGGATATCTGGCTGACCTTGACACCCGGTGCAGGGTCCAGTTCGAAACGGGTGATAATCGGTCCGGGTAATACCGACACAACCTCAACATCGATATTAAAGTCTTTGAGTTTGAGTTCGACCAGGCGCGACATCGCCTCAAGCGACTCCTCCGAATAACCTGGCTTTTGCGGCGGTGGGTCGTCGAGTAATGACAACGGCGGCAACTCACCTGCCGATGGCGGATCAAACAGCGGTACCTGGCGCTCTTTTTCCGCACGATCACTTGTTTCCAGCTTCGGAATGGTTGGCTCTATCCGTGGCGGCGAACGCCCTGCCGTACGTTTCTTTTCAGCAGCGAAAACATCCTGGCGCGCCGCCAGCTGGCGCCTGCCCTCGGCACGATCGCGCAGCTCACCAATTTTTTGCCGACCCAGTTCCCACATCGACAGACACCAGTGTCCGGTCCTGTCCATGATGGCAAGCCAGGAAATGCTCAGGAATACCGACATCGACGCAACCCAGAGAAAAAACAGCAACACACTGGCGCCCAGCAATTTCATCATTGATTCGAGGTTGTTACCGACAATCTGGCCCAGTATGCCGCCTGCCGTTTCACGAAAGCCAACTGGTGAAAAGTGTAGTGTCGCCAAAGCGCAGCTCGTTATCAGGGTGGCGAGGAAGCCGCCGACCCGCAAGGTATAGTCCGCCCGCGTGAGTTCCTTGCGAGTTTGCTGCTCACGAAAGATCATCCAGCCGAGATAGAAAACCAGCAACGTGAACAGATACGCGGGACGCCCAAACAGGGTGAAGAGCAAATCTGCGGCCAGCGCACCGACCCGCCCAACACCGTTGTTGATTTCCCCACTACCGCCCGCCTGCATGACGCCCGGATCAGCGGGATCGTAGGTGAACAGCGCAAAAAACAGGATCAGTGCAATCGCGCCGAAGACCCACAGGGCCCCCTCGCGCAAAGTCTTGGCAACCTGGGTCGATAATCCGCTTGCCGGTTTTACCTTTTTTACAGTTTGTCGTGCTCTGGCCATATTAAAGTGATCTGAGATGACAACTATCTAAGGCACTGATTCTAATACATCTTAGTGAACCAGTTGCCACAAATATTAAACCGGGCAGTCGTGCCGCCAGGCGCCTGCTACGCTCAGACCGTGTTTTTCTCCGTGTTAGTGAAGTTTTTGCTCGCGCAAAGTGTTTTCCCTACACTTGACGCTCGAGCGCCACCCTACGGCACCTGCCAAAGGCTTGAATACGACAATTACGGCCGTATTGTCTAAGACCTTGGCGCAATGCAGTGGGCGGCCAATTTGACAAATTTCTCGAAGGCAAATTATACATGAGCAAGAACAAACATTGCCGCGTTCTGATCCTTGGATCAGGGCCGGCAGGCTATGCGGCTGCAGTCTACGCAGCCAGGGCAAACCTGAACCCCGTCATCGTTACCGGTATGGAACAGGGCGGGCAATTGATGACGACCACCGATGTCGACAACTGGCCCGGTGATGTTGAAGGACTGCAGGGGCCCGATCTTATGGACCGGATGTTGAAGCATGTACAGCGGTACAACACCGAAGTGATCAACGACCACATTAACAAGGCCGATCTTGCAACCAGACCTTTTGTTCTCGAAGGCGACTATGGCACCTATACCTGTGATGGTTTGATCATTGCGACCGGCGCAACCGCCATGTATCTCGGCTTGCCCTCGGAAGAGGCTTTTAAAGGCCGCGGAGTTTCCGCCTGCGCGACCTGTGACGGATTTTTTTATCGGGGCAAGGATGTTGCTGTCATTGGCGGTGGCAACACAGCCGTCGAAGAAGCGTTGTATCTTAGCAATCTCGCCTCGAAGGTAACGCTGGTCCATCGGCGTGATGCGTTGCGCTCGGAAAAAATTCTCCAGGATAGTCTTTTCCAGAAAGAGAAGGATGGTAACGTCGAGATTCTCTGGGACAACGTTGTCGATGAAATTCTGGGGGATGACTCGGGTGTGACAGGATTGCGTGTCCGCAGCACGAAGGATGCAACGAAAACAACAGAGGTTGATTTGTCAGGTGTTTTCATCGCGATTGGCCATCGGCCGAACACCGAACTCTTCAAAGACCAGTTGGATATGAAGAACGGCTACATCGTCACAAAGACCGGGCTGACCGGTGACGCAACCGCAACCAGCATTCCGGGCGTGTTCGCCGCAGGAGATGTCGCCGACCAGGTTTACCGGCAGGCAATTACATCAGCCGGCGCCGGCTGCATGGCCGCACTGGATGCGGATAAGTATCTTGATGAATAGGCCTCAGCGGAAAACATCCGGCAATGTGGCCGACTGAGCGATGTCGCGATGCGGGTTGAAATAGTTGCCAGCATTGCCAGTTTTAACGACCAGGACTGGAATAACCTGGGCGCAGGCAACTACCCTTTCCTGCGCCACGAGTTTCTGCTGGCTGGGGAACAAAGTGGCTCGGTGTCTGTTGACACGGGTTGGTCACCACGCCATATCGGGCTGTATGACGCACAAGACAAGCTTTGTGCGGCAATGCCATTGTATGAAAAAACACATTCATGGGGTGAATTCGTCTTCGACTGGAGTTGGGCGCAGGCCTATGAGCAAGCGGGCCTCAGCTACTATCCGAAACTGGTATCGGCTGTTCCATTTACCCCGGCACCAAGCCCGCGCCTGCTGAGCGCTAACGAAGACTACAAGAGCGAATTGATTGACGCGGCGCTGAATTATGCGCAAGAGAACGGCAATTCATCTCTGCATGTTTTGTTCCCCCTGGAAAACGAACTGTCTTTGCTGGCAGACAAAGGGCTGAAGTTGCGCAAGGATTGCCAGTTTCACTGGCACAACAACAATTACCGCTCGTTTGACGATTTTCTTGCAACCTTCAATGCTGCCAAGCGAAAAAAGGCGAAACGGGACCGGCGCCATGTCGCCGAACAAGGCATTCACTTTCGCTGGTTGAATGGGCATGATCTGGATCGCGCCACCTGGTCTGATGTCTATCAACTGATCAGCCTGACTTTTCTTCGGCGTGGTTCGATGCCCTATTTTTCCGAGGATTTTTTCGTCGCGGTTGCAGAAAAACTGCCAGACAATATTGTTGTCATTCTGGCCGAAAAAAATCGCATGCCGGTTGCCGCTGCGATTTTTTATGCGAGCGAACACACATTGTACGGGCGCTACTGGGGCAGCGATTCGCAATACAACGCACTGCATTTCGAAACCTGTTATTACCAGGGCATCGATTATTGTATCGCGCATCGAAAGCAACTCTTTGAACCCGGCACACAGGGAGAGCACAAACTTAGCCGTGGATTCACACCAGTCGCGACCTGGTCGGCCCACTGGCTCGCGCGCCCGGAATTCTTTGCGGCGGTGGGCAATTATCTGACGGCGGAAGAGCGGCATATCGATCGTTACATCGAAGCTGCCAGTACCCACAGCCCGTACAAATCACAGCCCGCAAACGATAAGCAAGAACCGCAATCATGAAATCGCCGCGTATCACCTGGATTAGCAGTGACGATCCGCCAGAGTCTTTTCCGGATGCGGGCTCGGCATTCGACACGCCGGACGGTCTGCTGGCTGCCGGCGGCGATCTGTCAGAGAGGCGACTGCTGTACGCCTATCGCCATGGAATCTTTCCCTGGTTCGATGACAGCCAGCCGATTCTTTGGTGGTCTCCGGATCCGCGTTGCGTCATTCGACCGGATCAGTTCCACGTGTCGCGCAGACTGGACCGTTCCCTGCGCCAAAGCGGTTTCGAAATCAGCTTCAACACAGCATTCAGTGACGTCATTGCAAAGTGCGCCGAAGATCGTGATGGCCAGCAAGGCACCTGGATTACGGCCGACATGGCGGACGCCTATGCGCATCTGCACAGCAGCGGCTGGGCGCACTCCGTCGAGGTCTGGTCAGAGGGTGTGTTGTGCGGCGGGCTTTATGGGCTGGCCATCGGCAAGGCTTTTTTTGGCGAATCGATGTTCAGCCGCCACAGCAATGCGTCCAAAGCGGCGATGCTGGCATTGTGCCGCCTGCTCGATAAAGCAGACTTTGCGATTCTTGACTGCCAGGTCGAGTCACCACACCTCATGAGTCTTGGCGCCAGACTGATGCCACGCGCCGAATTCACCGCATTGTTGTCCGGGGCATGCGCCAGGCAGTCTCGGCTACGGTCATTCCCTGCAGGTCGGACGGGAATTTCAGAATTTAGTCGTTAATTTGGCCTGTCGCATTGCAATAAACCGCACGTTTCTGCACAATTCGCCAGCCTTAGCAACCATAGACAGTATTAAATTGGCTAAAGAAGAAGCTCTGCAAATGGAAGGTGTGGTTACCGAAACCCTGCCCAATACGACTTTTCGTGTTGAGCTTGAGAACGGCCACGTCGTAACTGCGCATATTTCGGGGAAAATGCGCAAGAATTACATCCGCATTCTCACCGGTGACAAGGTCACGGTGGAGCTAACGCCCTATGATCTGAGCAAAGGCCGCATTACCTATCGCGGCCGATAAGTAGACGAATCGCCCGCTGGGCGGCGTAAATTCGCCCGTGCCGGTCGAGCGACTTTCACAAGGATTGAGTAATCACTCCTATCGTACGGCGGGCTCCTACAAGACTCGTAGCCCGCCCAGCGGGCGAATCATCTATTTTTCCGGCAGGTGCGCCAACTCCTTGCGATTCGGTTCAGCGGTAAGCTTTAGTTGGCCCTCTGCATCCACGGAAATACGTACGTGCCCGCCGTCTGCCAGGCTGCCAAACAACAATTCCTCTGCCAGCGGGCGCTTGATGTGTTCCTGGATAACCCTGGCCATTGGCCGCGCACCCATCATTGGATCGTAGCCGCGATCGGCAATCCAGTCCCGCGCGGCATCATCGAGCTCCAGCGTTACATCGTTTGAACCCAGCCGGGCTTCCAGTTCGACCACCAGCTTGTCGACAACACGGGCAATGGAATGCGCATCCAGAGACGCAAACTGGATAATTGCATCCAGGCGGTTACGAAACTCAGGCGTGAAGGATTTCTTGATGATCTCCATGCCATCCGCACTGTGATCCTGTTTCATGAAGCCGATGGAGGCACGACTCATTTCCTGTGCACCTGCATTGGTGGTCATCACCAGGACAACATGGCGGAAATCGGCTTTGCGCCCGTTATTGTCCGTTAACGTGCCATGATCCATGACCTGTAACAGCAGGTTGAAAACTTCAGGGTGTGCTTTTTCGATCTCGTCCAGCAAGACAACGGCATGTGGATTCTTGGTAACCGCCTCCGTCAGCAGCCCACCCTGATCAAAACCGACATATCCGGGAGGTGCACCGATCAATCTGGAAACGGTATGACGCTCCATGTATTCAGACATGTCGAAGCGAATCAACTCAACGCCCATCACCAGTGCAAGTTGCCGGGTGACTTCAGTTTTACCAACGCCTGTCGGACCGGAAAACAGGAATGAGCCGACCGGTTTCGTCTCCTCGTTCAGGCCCGAGCGAGACATCTTGATGGCAGCGCTAAGTGCCTCAATCGCCGCGTCCTGACCAAAGATGGACAATTTGAGATCGCGTTCCAGCGTGCGCAACACATCCCTGTCTGAGCTGGATACACTTTTCGGCGGGATGCGCGCCATTTTCGCGATCACATTCTCAACCATCGTGACCGTGACATGCTCTGCGCGGTTCTCTTTCGGCAACAGCCGCAGACTGGCACCGGCCTCATCGATTACATCGATCGCCTTGTCGGGCAAGCGCCGATCGTTAATATGTTTTGCAGCGAGTTCTGCGGCAGCTTCCAGTGCATCGCTGTCGTACCGGATACCGTGATGCTCCTCAAAACGACTCTTCAGGCCACGCAGAATTGCAATGGTTTCCTCGACGCTCGGCTCGGGAACATCGATCTTCTGGAAGCGACGTGCCAAAGCGTGGTCTTTTTCGAATACGCCGCGATATTCGGCATAAGTGGTCGAGCCAATACAGCGGATGTCACCATTGGCGAGCACAGGCTTGATCAGGTTGGATGCGTCCATGACGCCACCGGATGCTGCGCCGGCACCGATAACAGTATGAATTTCATCAATAAAAAGGATTGCACCGGGCTCATCGCGAATCTCATTGATCACCGCTTTCAGGCGTTTTTCAAAATCACCCCGATATTTCGTCCCTGCTATCAGCGTGCCCATATCGAGTGCGTAAATGGTCGCGTCATGCAAAATTTCCGGGACACGCTCCTCAACAATCATTCGCGCCAACCCTTCTGCCAGTGCTGTTTTGCCAACGCCGGCATCGCCGACATACAGAGGATTGTTTTTGCGCCGGCGGCACAGAATCTGCACCGTTCTTTCGATTTCGATTTCACGGCCAATCAGAGGATCAATCTTGCCCTCGATCGCCTGCTGGTTCAGGTTGGTTGCGTATTGCTCCAACGCGCTGGAACCTGCCTCTTCTCCGCCCTCAACTTCGGTTGCCTGTTCTTCGGCGTCGCCTTCTCCACGCACCTGCGGCAGTCCATGTGAAATGTAATCCACAACGTCGAGTCGGGAAACGTCCTGCAAGCCAAGAATGTATACCGCCTGGGACTGTTTTTCGCTAAAAATAGCAACCAGTACGTTGACGCCGGTAACTTCCTTTTTGCCGCTTGACTGAACATGATAAACAGCGCGCTGCAGAACCCGCTGAAAGCCTAACGTTGGCTGGACGTCGCCCTCATCACCCACTGGCAATAACGGCGTTGCTTCATCGATAAATTCTGCCAACTGTCGGCGCAGGCGCTCAACGTCGCATTCACAGGCCTTGAGAATTTCGTGGACCTTCGGAATATCGAGCAATGCAAGCAGCAAATGCTCCACGGTAAGAAACTCATGACGACGATCACGGGCACTCAGGGAGGCCTCGCTCAAGCAAAATTCCAGTTCGCTGTTTAGCATCTGTTCTGTGCCTTGCTATCTTTCAATATTGTTTAAATGTTCCTGACCGCCTGTTGAAAAGCCATACGTAGCGGACGACACTAGCTTTCTTCCATCGTACACAACAATGGGTGCTGTTGCTGCTGCGCGATACCGGTCACTTGTGCCACCTTCGTCTCGGCAATTTCGTGACTGAAGACACCACAGATTCCTTTGCCCTTGGTGTGTACCTCAAGCATCACGCGGGTGGCCTGGTTGCGTTCCATGGCAAATACGGACTCGAGGACCTCGACGACAAATTCCATCGGCGTAAAGTCGTCATTGATCAGCACAACGCGATACAATGGTGGTCGCTTGAGCTTGGGGGCAGCTTCTTCGACGGCCAGATCATGGCCAACGTTACTATTGCTGTCAGATGAATTTTGTTCGGTCATAACGGTCTGAAATCGCCTGTTCTGTTTGTTTCCGGTCTTTGCCACGATTTCCTGGCGAAAACCACGAAAGGCCATTATATATGGGCCCGCGTCACGGTTCTCCAAGCCTGGTTCGCAAAATAGCCTGTTTTATTGTCACCAGGCTGGAAAATCATAATTAAAATAATAATGAGGAATAAGAGGTATATACTTGCCGTATATAGGTTTTTTTGTGTCTGTAGGCTTGTTGGAGGAGGATTCAGACCTTATCATCACATTGCTGCGTTTACAGGGTAGGAATTAGCGGCAGCACGCACCGTGCCCGAAGCCGGAGCACAATCTTTAGGTCGAAGCGGACATGACAACCGAAGCAAAATGGTCTGATTTCAGTAGCCTGGACGCCGAGCGCATGCTCGTCGCCGGCAATCAGCTGCTGCCCCGCTGGGTCGCCATGACCCTGGTCGTGGCCATTGCATGGCAACTGGCCCGCATCATCTGGATGTTAATGCCCGGATCATCGACCGGGGACCTGATTATCGCACCACCCGTGCAAATATCGCGCGCCGGCACCAGCACCGTCGGATCCGCCGATGTTCAAAGCATCGCCAGCGCACATATTTTTGGCGAAGCAAGCGCCGCAGACGCGGTGATCGCCCTGCCACAGGAAAGTCATGAAAACCTGGCCGAAACGCGGCTCAGCCTCGAACTGAAAGGCACCATGGCCTCTCCGGACGAGGCCACATCGATAGCGATCATCGCGGATGCCAGCAAAGAGGAAAAAATTTACTCCATAAAGGACACCGTTGCACCGGGCGCCATACTGCATGCCATCTATGCCGATCGGGTCGTCCTCAATCGCGCCGGCAATCTGGAAGTCCTGCGGCTACCGAAAGACTTTCCGCAAGGCACGCTACGTACCCGACGCAGCGCCACAACCGTGAGTCGCGCTGCCAGCAACCCGCGAAGTATCCAGAATGTCGTGTCGCAAAACGTGACCAGGCTTGCAGACGTCATTCGGCCAACCCCCTATTATGTCTCCGGCCAGATGCAGGGATACCGGGTTTACCCGGGTCGTGATCGCAAGCAGTTTGCGGCATTGGGGCTACGACCGGGCGATCTCATCAAGGAAATCGATGGCGCGGCTCTGACCAATCCGCAGCAGGCGACACAAATTTTCCAAAGTCTGGGCGATAAGCAGCAGGTATCGGTGACCGTCGAACGCAATGGCCAGCCGGAAGTTCTGGTGCTCAATACCAGCCAGCTTAACCTCGACGGCAACAAATGAAGGAACTGAAAATAGTGCGCAGATCGCATTCTCACCACCAACGACGAGCATCGCTGTCTTTGCTGTTGTTGCTGTTCGTTGCGCCATTGGTCAGCGGGCAGGAAGCGACGATTACGCCGAATTATCGCGATGCCGATATTCGTCAGATCGTTGAGGCAGTCGGTGAGGTCACCGGCAAGAACTTCATCCTGGATCCGCGAATCCAGGCAAAAGTTACCATGCTTTCATCGACTCCGATGTCGCCGGATGCATTCTATGAGGCATTCCTGTCGATCCTCGAGGTGAACAAGTATGTAGCAATCACCACTGGGGACATCATCAAGATCATTCCGGACGCGAGCGCTCGCCAGTACTCGGGGTTAATGAGTATAGATGGCGCCGCCAGAGAAGACATCGTGACCCAGGTGATTCAGGTACGCAATGTGGGTGCTGCGCAGCTGGTGCCGATTCTGCGTCCACTAATCCCGCAATACGGCCACCTCGCTGCTCATCCGGGATCAAATATGCTGATCATTTCCGATCGTGCGGCAAATGTTGAAAGGATGATGCGCATTATCCGCCGCATCGATCAGTCAAACGATGAGGATATTGAAATCGTTCCGCTTGAGCACGCTTCGGCGACTGAGGTGGTTCGTGTCCTGACCGCACTGACACAGGCGCCACGTGCAGACGGCATGCCGGTAACGACAAATCTCGTGGCGGATGCTCGCACCAACAGCATTCTGATCGGCGGCGACAAAAGTGGACGTCTTCGATTACGTGCGCTGGTCGCGCACCTGGATACACCGCTGGAAGCTGGCGGTGACAGCCGGGTAAGATATCTTAGTTTTGCGGATGCGGAGGAACTGGCAACCAAACTGCAACAACACTTTAGCCAACAGGTAGCAGCTGAGGGTGCCGCGCCGACGGCTAACTCTGGTGCGAACGTGAGTATCTGGGCGGACGCGCAGACCAATGCGCTCGTTGTGAATGCGCCGCCAAAGATGATGCGTTCACTGATGAGAATCGTGGACAAACTGGACATTCGTCGCGCCCAGGTGTTGGTCGAGGCGATCATTGTTGAAGTGATCCAGGACAAGACAACGCAACTTGGCGTGACCTGGGCGGTCGACGGCAGCGGTAGCAATAACCCTATCGGCGTTACCAACTTCCCCAGCACTGGCCCGGGTGTTGTGCAGCTTGCCGGCGCAATCGGCGGCGGCGATGTTGGGTCGGTCGATCCGGGCAGCCTGATCGGCGAGGGCCTAACGCTGGGCATTGGTCGCCTGTCCGATTCGGGCATCAGCTTCGCGGCGATCCTGCATGCCTTGCAGGGCGATGCCAATACCAACATCATTTCCACACCGACGATCGTCACCACTGACAACGAAGAAGCCAGCCTCAACGTTGGCCAGGAAGTGCCCTTCGTTACCGGCTCGTTCTCAAATACGGGCAGCGTTGGTGGCGCCATCAATCCATTTCAAACCATTCAACGCGAGCAGATCGGCGTAAAGCTGGTTATCACGCCGCAGATTAATGAGGGCAATTCGCTGTTGTTGAAAATTTCTCAGGAAATTTCAAGCATCGCACAGGCCGCGACTGGTGCGGTCGATCTGGTGACCAATGAACGCATCATTGAAACCACTGTGATCGTCGAAGACGGCGAAATCCTCGTACTTGGTGGTTTGCTCGAGGACACCTTGCGTGAGAGCGATCAGAAAGTACCGATCCTCGGCAGTATCCCCATTATTGGCAACCTGTTCCGCAGTCGTAAGACCGACATGGTCAAGACCAACCTGATGGTATTCATTCGCGCGAAAATTTTGCGTGACAGCGTGCAAACAGCCTTTGAAACCAATGCCAAGTACAACATGATTCGCGATTTGCAGGAGCGAAATAAAAAGGGCGTCGGGCTGATGCCCGGCGCAGAGCGTCCGGTATTACCGCCGCTGGAGGAGTACCAGAAAACGCCGCCGGCTGCGACAAATGCAATCCCTGACAGCGATCAATAAGCAACGGTTGCCGCGTTTCGACTATGGATAGCAATACCGAAATTGTGCTGGAAGTCGAAACCGGGGAGAACGACGAAGTTTCCACCGGCAGCGAGCCAGAGTCACGTGCGCTACCCTTTTCATTCGCCAAACGGCACGGCGTGCTTATTCGTGAATTCAAAGACGGTGGCGCAGATACGATTTACCGGGCTGGCGCTTCTCCGTTAAGCCTTGCCGAAACGCGACGATTTGCCGGTGTGCCACTGCAATTGACACGTGTCACCGCCGAGGCATTCGATGGCATGTTGCAGCAAACCTACGAGCAAGGCAGCCACAAAGCCATGCAAATGGTTGGTGATCTGGATGAGCACACCGATCTGCTGCAGGTTGCACAGGAACTGCCCGAACCCTCGGACCTTCTTGAAAGCGACGACGATGCGCCGATTATTCGCTTTATCAACGCAGTGCTTACCGAGGCAGTCAAAGAAAATGCCTCCGACGTACACATCGAACCATACGAGAACCGACTCGTTGTACGCTTTCGAATTGACGGTATATTGCAGGAAGTTTTACAGACCCGGCGCGCACTGGCGCCACTTATTGTGTCACGAATCAAGGTCATGTCAAAACTGGACATTGCTGAAAAACGCCTGCCGCAAGACGGACGTATTTCATTGAAGATTGCAGGCCGCGCGGTTGATGTTCGCGTATCAACGATGCCCTCGGGCCACGGTGAGCGAGTCGTATTGCGATTGCTGGACAAACAAGCGGGGCGTCTCGACCTTAAGTCTCTTGGCATGGATGAAAAGTCGATGAGTGTCATTGACGACCTGATACACAAACCGCATGGCATTATTCTCGTCACCGGACCAACCGGTTCCGGCAAGACGACCACACTTTATGCCGCGCTCGCGCGAATCAATGACAACACTCGCAACATCATGACGGTGGAAGACCCGATCGAGTATTTTATTGATGGTATAGGGCAGACACAGGTGAACACCAAGGTCGAAATGACCTTTGCACGCGGGCTGCGTGCAATATTACGCCAAGACCCGGACGTTGTGATGGTCGGTGAGATTCGTGATCTTGAAACGGCGCAGATTGCGGTTCAGGCGAGCCTGACCGGTCACCTGGTACTCTCTACATTGCACACCAATACAGCCGCGGGTGCGGTTACCCGCTTACGTGACATGGGCATTGAGCCATTCCTGTTATCTTCGAGCCTCATTGGCGTGCTGGCTCAACGCCTGGTGCGCGTACTGGATGACGAAACCAAGGAAGCCTATCCCGCCCGGGATTATGAATGCAATACAATGAATCTTGACCCTGCCAATCCGCCAACGCTGTTTCGCCCGCCAGGTGAAGATGCTGTTGGTTTTCGCGGCCGAACCGGAATTTATGAATTGATCGCAGTCGACGACGCCATGCGCACGATGATTCACGACGGAGCCAGCGAGCAGCAACTCGAGAAATACGCACGCACCATGAGCCCGAGCATCAGGGACGACGGTCAACGGCGCGTACTCGAGGGCACGACGACACTTGAAGAAGTTCTGCGTGTCACTCGCGCCGATTAATGGTTCAGAGTCAGGCTTATGGGCGCATTTGAATTTGTAGCACTCGATCAGAAAGGCAAGGAGTCGAAGGGACTTCTCGAGGGCGATACGGCGAAACACGTGCGCCAGATTCTTCGCGAGCGAAAACTTCTGCCAATCAGTGTCAACGAAGTCGCCAGGAAAGAATCACGCAGCCAGGGGAAACTCTCCCTGCGTCGCGGTCTGTCAGCCAGTGAGCTTGCCCTGTTGACGCGGCAACTCGCGACACTGGCACAGTCCGGACTGCCACTGGAAGAGTCATTGCTTGCTGTCAGTCAGCAAAACGAAAATCCAAGAACACAAAGCATCCTTATGGGTGTCCGATCGCGGGTGATGGAGGGGCATAGCCTGGCTGCGGGTCTGGCCGATTTTCCAAAAGCGTTTCCTGAACTTTATCGGGCAACCGTGGCGGCCGGCGAGCAATCCGGGCACCTCGATGCAGTACTGGAACGACTCGCTGAATTCACAGAAACGCGACAGCAGTTGCAACAACAGATACGCAATGCCCTGATCTATCCAATTGCGTTGATTGTCACCGCAGTCGGCATTATCAGCTTCATGCTTGCCTATGTAGTACCCAAAGTCGTGTACATATTCGAGAATTACAATCAGCAGTTGCCGCTGCTAACCAGAATCATGATTGCCTCCAGCGATTTCATCCGTGGCTATTGGTTCTTTATTATTCTTGCGATCACAGGAACGATATTCGGCCTGCGCCATCTGCTCAAAAAGGACGGGCCCAAGCGAAAGTACCACCACCTGTTGTTGCGCTTACCACTGGTGAGCAAACTAACCCGCGGCATCAATACCGCACGTTTTACCCAGACACTGAGCATTCTTGCCGGCGCGGGCGTGCCGATACTGGAATCCCTGCAAATCGCATCGCAGGTAGTGGTCAATCTGCCAATGCGAGAGGCCGTGGAAGAAGCTGCATTGCGCGTTCGTGAAGGCGCCATGATCAGCAAGTCGCTCGCGGCCAGTAAATTGTTCCCCCCGATGACCACACATCTCATATCGAGCGGCGAAGCAAGCGGTCGACTGGAGGAAATGCTGGCGCATGCGGCAAAAATCCAGGAGCGGGAAGTGAACGGCCTGATCGCAGCCATGCTGGGTATCATGCAGCCATTGATGGTCATTATCATGGCAGCCATCGTGTTGATGATCGTACTGGCGATATTGCTGCCCATTTTTGAACTCAACAATTTGATCCGTTGATGGTGTAATTTCCCAGCGGGAATTTCCGCCCACAAGTTGCGCATTCCAGTTAATCAGAAAAGTGTCTAGCACGTGCTTGCGTGGCCCTTATATTCGCGGTATACAAACCATAAGCAGTTAACATTTGTAAACAATTTTTTGCAATTGATCTGATTTTGGCTTGGGGTTTATGGCAATGAACAGTGAAATTGAAGGTAAATCGAGTGACTCGAATGCGGTTGTCGATGACAATGAATTCGATACGGCAGAGGAATCTGTAGTTCTGAGTGACCCTCAAATTACGGATAATGTCGGCGACGTTTCTGTTGAGATTAATGTCGAAGAGTTGATTGCTAACATTGAGAGCAGCAATGACGAAGATGCGGCGCGGAAAAAAGAAATTCGGCAGCGCCTTGAAGACCTGGTGGAGGAGAAATCCTTTGAGGATACGTATGCAATCGATCTCGGCGAGGATGATTAGTGACGGGGACGGAGCACGTGCTCCGTCCCCAGGGAATAACCGTCCCCAGGGAATAAAGTGCTCCGTCCCCAGACTAACGAAAGTTACGTGATTTGACCGTCAGCTCTCCCAAAAGCGCACTATGATCAAACAACCGCCGCGCAACAATGTGAATCACCTTTCCTTCTTTCTGTAGTTCACCTTCCACACCCAGTAAACGTGCATTCAACAGCACATCGCGCTGCTCATCGGCAATTTTCTTCCACACAATCAGGTTGCTGCAGCCTGTCTCATCTTCAATCGTGATGAAGGTAACGCCACTGGCCGTACCCGGGCGTTGCCTGGTAATCACCAGCCCCGCTACCCGGATAGTTCGTCCCGCTGACAATGCTGGCAAACGATCGGCGGCAACATAGTGATAAGCATCAAGATGTATCCGGATTAGCGCCACAGGATGACGCCCAAGCGTCAATCCAAGGCTCTGGTAGTCCGCAACGACGTCCTGACCCTCGGTCGGCTTGCGCAGCATGGGCAACGCTTCATAGCGATCCATCGAGGTGAGCAGCGGCAGTGGCTCTTCAACACCTGCCACAGCCCAGCGCACATTATGCCGGTGACCGGCAAGTGCTTTGAGTGCGCCGGCTGCGGCGAGCGCGCTGAGTTCTGTGCGATTGAGCCCGGTACGTTCAAGTAGCTGCTGGATGCTCTGGTACTGGCCTTGCGCTCTTGCTGCAACGATCGTTTGCCCCGCGGTTTCTGACAAACCCCTGATCTGCCGCAGACCGAGCCGTAATGCGGGTTGACCACTATCTGTACGCTCAAGACTTGAGTCCCAGTCACTTTGATTCACCTCCACAGGACGTACTGCGACGCCATGACGCCGCACATCCTGGGTCAGTTGCGAGGCAGAATAAAAACCCATCGGCTGGCTGTTGAGCAATGCGCAGGTAAATGCAGCAGGTTCATGGCATTTGAGCCAGCAGGAGACATACACGAGTAAGGCGAAACTGGCTGAATGTGATTCCGGAAAACCGTATTCACCGAAGCCCAGGATTTGCTGGAATATCTGCCGCGCAAAATCTTCCTTATAACCACGCTCCAGCATGCCGCGAATCAGTTTTTCCTCGAACGGACCCAGTCCGCCACGTCGTTTCCAGGCAGCCATCGCACGCCTCAAACGATCCGCTTCTCCCGGCGTAAAGCCGGCCGCAACCACCGCCAGCTGCATGACCTGTTCCTGAAAAATCGGCACACCCAGCGTACGTTGCAATACTTCCCTGACCTCTTCGCTGGGATACTCGACCGCTTCCTCACCGTTTCGCCGCCGCAGGTAAGGATGCACCATGTCACCCTGTATCGGGCCCGGCCGAATGATGGCAACTTCGACCACAAGATCGTAAAAGCAGCGTGGTTTGAGTCGCGGCAACATGGCCATCTGTGCACGCGATTCGATCTGGAAGACACCCATCGTGTCCCCGTCACAAATCATGTCGTAAACGAGCGGGTCTTCGGCGGGTACCGTGGCCAGGCTGTAGTCCCGCCCGTCATATTCCCTGATCAGGTCGAAGCTGCGCCGAAGGGCGGTCAGCATGCCAAGACCCAGCACGTCCACCTTCAGCAGGCCAAGATCTTCGAGGTCATTCTTTTCCCATTGGATCACCGTGCGGTCTGCCATCGACGCATTCTCGACCGGCACCAGGCTCGACAGCGGCCCGTTTGAAATAACAAAGCCGCCAACGTGCTGGGACAGGTGCCGTGGAAAACCCATGAGCTGGCGAACGAGATACAGCAATCGCTGCATCACCGGGCTGGCAGGATCCAGGCCAGCCTCCAGCACACGAGAGTCATCTACTTCCTTGCCATCCCACCACTGCATCGACTTCGCCAGGCGGTCGCCCTGCAAGCCGCTTAATCCCAGTGCTTTGCCAACGTCACGCAATGCACTGCGCGGCCGGTAAGTAACCACAGTGGCAGCGAGCGCTGCTCTTTCCCGGCCGTACTTTTTATAGATGTACTGAATCACCTCTTCGCGGCGTTCGTGTTCGAAATCGACATCTATGTCCGGTGGTTCATTTCTTTCCCGGGAAATAAAACGTTCCACCAGGGTCGCCATGCGATCGGGATCGACTTCCGTAATGCCCAGACAAAAACAGACTGCGGAATTCGCCGCCGAGCCGCGACCCTGGCAAAGAATGTTTTGCTGCCTGGCATAAGTAACAATGTCATACACCGTTAAAAAAAATGGTTCGTACTTAAGGTCACGAATCAATTCCAGTTCATGCTCGACCAGTGCAACTACTTTTTCCGGCGTACCACCCGGCCAGCGCCGCGCCATACCTGCCTCACTTAACTGGCGCAAATAGCTGCTCGGCGTCTCACCAGCCGGCACCAGCTCATCGGGATACTCGTAACGTAATTCATCAAGGGAAAACTGCGTGGCAGCCGCAATGCGTAATGTTTCCTGCAACAGGTCGGCAGGATAAATCTCGCTGATAACCGCGCGCGGTCGCAGGTAGCGCTCACCGTTAGGATATAAAGCATAGCCTGCCCGATCGAGGGTCAGCCCTTTGCGTATTGCAGTCACGGTATCCTGTAACGCACGCCGTTCGCGACAGTGCATATGCACATCGCCACTGGCAACCAGCGGCAGGCCAAGCGCCTTCCCCAGGTTTCGCAGGTAGCGGATACGCTGGCGTTGCAGGCCGTCTGCCAGCAGCTCCACCGCAATCCACAGCCGCTCACGAAAGGCGTCGAGTATCCACCGGTTTGCATCGTCCAGCTGCAATTGATTGCCGGGAACCCATAACAGGAGGCAGTCGCGCAAGCCGCTACTGAAATCATCCGCGCTGAGTTTGTAACTGCCCTTCTCTGCTGCACGCCGGCCACTCGTAATGAGCTGACACAATTGTGTATAACCTGCGTGATTTTGTGCCAGCACTACAAGTTTCAGGCCGCCCTCAAGCTGAAACTCCGAACCAATAATCAGTTTTTCAAGACCGCAGTCTTTTGCAGTAACGTGTGCACGAACAATACCCGAGACTGAACATTCATCCGTGATGGCCAGTGCTGTATAACCCAGTTTTGCTGCTGTCTCTACGAGTTCTTCCGGATGAGACGCACCCTTAAGAAAAGTAAAGTTGCTCAGTGCATGTAATTCAGCATAGGCGCTCATCCGAATATGCCATGCAAGTACCAGCCACCATCCTCCTTGCTGCGATTCTGGTACACCCAAAGATGCACACCCTTTGTATTGCGGGCGACAAAATAATCCCTGGCGATACCATCATCATCCCACCAACCGGTTTCCAGGCGCTCCGGTCCATCGAGCAAGGTTAAAGTGCCCTGGTAAAAAGGCCGGTTCTGTCGGGTCGCAAGCAACTCCGGCTCACGCAACATCCACAAAGGCCTGCGCAACATCAGGCTGTTATTACGTTGTATTTCTGCCAGCTGCGCATCATCAGCACACTGGTAACCCGGCACACTGGCACAATGCGGCACGTCAACAACGGCATTCCGACAGCGCCACGCATAGTGCGGACGGTGCTCGGCAACCGTCATCACACCGTGAACCAGTTCTGTGCCGATATACGCACCCAGGCGTTCCACAAGTTGAGTCAGTGACGTGTTTTGCGGTCGTGCCACCTGTCCGCTGAAAGGCAGGGTGCCGGTATTTGCAGAAAAGGGCTGGCCCTGTCCGGCGCGCAGTGCCATTGCGATGACGGGTTCCGGCAGATCCAGCCGCTCGAATTTTATCGCCAGCAAATCATACCAGTGCTGCACTGCCCGACCTGCCTGTACGCAACCCAGTGACAACTGCGTTGCCGGCGCCTGCAGGTGAAAAAAACTGAACTGCACCTGCTGTACCGCCATTTGCCGCGTGAGCAAAAACTGCTCCAGCCTGTTGAGCAGTTCCTGGCAGGCCGGCAACAGTAAAGTGCTGTCACTCTGCTCCGCCTCCAATTCGTATTCCGCGGAAAAACGTTCTGCGGCCCGATAACTCGTGCGCGGATCCGGCAAGCGATCGAGTGCCCGATCAAGCTGCAGTAACCTCGATGCACCAAAACGCTTCGCAAAACCCGCTCGTGGCAGCCGCAGACAATCACCAACGGAGGAGACGCCCATACCCTGTAAAGAGACACAAACAGAAACCGGCCAGTCGAGACAGGATAACGGCAACGGTGCCAGCTTCCCGGCGAGGTTCCGTGGCTCACGGATACAGGCCTGACACCCGGCCCTGGCCAGCCAGCTGGCCGCAAGTGGTGTCGGCGCGATCGCGAGTGCCGCACTAAAACCCTGCTTTTTCAGGCTTAAGGCGATGCGCTCGCGTAGCGCTTGCAGGCCGCCAAACAATTGCAAACTGCCGGCAATCTCCAGCAATAACAGCGCAGGTGAGTCGATGCAGACAAAGGAGGTGAATTTTTCAGCCCAGCCCGCAAGCTCTCGTGATACCTGCTCTTCCCGCTGCGGATCTCTCTGTGCAAAACACAGCGTCGGCAACAGCGCCAGCGCTGCGTTAATCGATAACCCGGGACCAATGCCGCTGGCCGCAGCTTTTGCATTCACCAACAAAATCTTTCGTATGCCCTGCCGGTCCTCAAAAACGGCAAAGGCCTCTGTCACATCGCTCACTGCTTCCAGTGCCAATGCCGGCAAATAAATACAAAGCCATAAATGCCGTACCGGATTAGCCCGCAGCAGCGGTGGACGGGCCTGCTCTGCCTGCGCCAGTAGCAGCGATTGCTGTTCCGGTGCCGGGCGATACTGCCCTTGCCCACCTTTTAGAGCAGCAGTCGGGGTGGCTTCCCGCAAAATCGCAGGCGGTTTATCCGAGACAGACACAAGAAACCTCTATAAGCCCGCATAATCCTGTACTACGGCGGGCCTGCCACCGCGACTTTTCAGGATGCCGAGATCTGTGCCCTTCTCGCCAGGCTTAAGCTGCAGCCGCAAAGCCGCAGCAGATGGCTGCGAGCGCACGCGTAATGCGCGAAAAGCAATGGCCCAGCTTTGCCCCTTCTCCGCAGCAAGCTGTAAACGCCGACTGGCAGTTGTGTCATCGAAGGCGTCAGACCACAGCAGGACCGCAGCACAATTGCCCGAAGACAATGCCTGCTCGGCAGCCCACAAAGCTTCTGCAGCCTTCCTGGGCCGCACAATCAGCACCCGCGAAAGGTTGACGCCCCATTGCAGCAATGCCGGTGGGTAGGGTTCAAAGGGTGGCGCTATCCAGGCAATCCAGCGCGCCTGGGCATCATCTTCAGGCTTGCTTAAACGTGCCAGAGCCGGCATCAGGAGCTGCAACTCGCCGCTGCCATAGTGTTCCAGCAGAATTTCGGTCAGGGCATGTTGTGGCCAGCCACCGCCGGGCAGATGCCGGTCGAGCTTCGGATAGCCACTGGCAAGACCCTGCCAGCCGGGTTTGTTCCGGTTGCCGGCAGCTGCTTGCCCGCGCCAGAGACGCGGGTTCTGCAGCAACTTCTCAAGCGCATCATTCACTGCCGGCACATTATCGGTTAATGAGCGATGATCGGTTGATGAGCGATGATCGGTTAATGAGCGATGCGCTAATGAAGCGGTATGCCATCACGGATAACACCAACAACAACCCCTTCAATCACCATCGATTGCTCGCTCAGATCTACCCGTATCGGTTCAAAATCCTCATTCTCAGGCAGCAACCAGACGATTTTACCGTCCTGCCGGTAGCGCTTGACGGTGACTTCACCATCAACTCTCGCCACCACAATCTGCCGGCTGCGCACTTCAGGCGTCCGGTGCACCGCAACGAGATCGCCATCAAGAATGCCTGCATTGCGCATGCTCATGCCTTCAACCCGCAACAGGTAATGCGGTTTGGGGTTAAAAAGCGCCTGGTCGATCTTGTAATGCGTCTCTATATGCTCCTCGGCGAGGATCGGGCTGCCGGCCGCCACCCTGCCAACCAGGGGCAGGCCAAGCTGATCGCGTAAGGAGTCTTTGAGCTGGATGCCTCGCGAGGCACCCGGCAGCAGCTCCAGCACGCCCTTCTTCTGCAAGGCCCGCAGGTGTTGTTCGGCGGCGTTCGCGGACTTGAACCCGAGTTGCCTGGAGATTTCGGCACGCGTGGGTGGCATGCCGTGTTCAGCGATAAACTCTTGAATTAACTCGAGAATTTCTTTTTGTCGGGGAGTCAGTTGGCGCATTTTAGTAAGCCTGTATAAATAAACACTACTGCCATTATATACATATCTTTTCTTTCGTCAATGCAATGGCCGAGGTTTTACCGCGCCATTGATTGCCCTGCAGTGTAGCGGTTCATATCGGCTCAGTTTCGCTGACCGATATTTTTTTGCATGGTTCTTTCAGCTGCACGCATGAGCCGGCAGAAATCCTCTGGACAAAATATCGGTCAGCGAAGCTGAGCCGATATGAACAAAGTCGAACGATGAAAATCAATGGCGCGGTAAAACCTCGACCATTGCATTTTTAATAAAGCAGTAAGATATATCGGTCTAAAGTCGGCAAACAGCGACAATTGCTGAAAAAACAATGATTTTCATTGAAGCCAAGGGAACTTTAGGAAATAATGCGCCTGCAGTTTTATCCCAACAGAGGAAATTTGGATGATGATTAAGAAAGTACTGAAAGTAAGCGCAATTGCGCTCGTTCTGGGCGTAGCCTCTGGTTGCGCCAGCCAGTCAGCTGTTGATGCCGCACAGGCAACTGCAGATGGCGCAGCAAGAGATGCAGCAGCAGCCAAATCGGCAGCTGAAGCGGCTCGTGCATCAGCTGACAGCGCAAGCCAGAAAGCTGCAAGTGCACAGAGCACGGCGGATCAGGCTTTGTCAGCAGCAACAGAAGCACAAGCTTGCTGTGATGCAAACCGTGATCGTCTGGAGCGTATGTTCCAGAAATCGATGTCCAAGTAGCTTAAGACTACTGGGGATTTATTCTGACGCCGCGCTGGTCGCGGCGTCGTTTATTTTACGGCCGGCAATGGCGGGAATGCCGTCGGCACGCGCCAGTAAATTCTCTGCAACATCCCAGTCAAGCTCACCAGGGCGTGAGTTTGTGACCAGCACAAACTGTTCGGTCAATGCGGTCATCGCATCACGTACCGGCGGTGCCACCTCGACAACTTCCGCAACCGCGGCGGTATCTGTCTCGGACTGATCCGACAATTCGGCCACCTCGGTAACCGCTGGCGGTACGAACTCGAGTGTTCTGTGCACTTCAACAACCAGCTCGTCATTATCCCAGCCCATCTTTACAGGCTCGTTGATGATTCGTACCGGCGTGTTTACCTTGACCTGACCAAACAGGAAGCCAATATCTTCGGGAAACATGCGCACACAACCGTGGGTCACGCGCATACCAACGCCAGCAGGTCGATTGGTGCCATGGATAAGATAGCCTGGCAGGCCAAGTCGCATGGCGTATTGACCCAGCGGATTATCAGGCCCGGCCGGCACAATCCGTGGTAACGGACGGCCATCCGCTGCGTGTTCAGCGCGAATCGATTCCGGTGGATACCAGCTTGGATTTCGCACTTTTGAAATGATGCTCGTACGACCCAAAGGCGTTTCCCAATCCATTCGGCCGATGCTCATCGGGTAAGTCATCACGATAGCCGTTTCACCGGCTTTGGGCGTTGGAAAATAATACATTCGATATTCAGCAAGGTTCAGCACGATGCCGGTACGCGGCCCGGGCGGCAGAACGAAGCGGGTTGGCAACACGACCTCGGTGCCCTCTCCCGGCAACCAGATGTCTACATCCGGATTAGCACGCACGATATCTTCGTAACCAAGACCGTGACGCCGTGCGATGTCCAGCAAAGTGTCATCGGCGCGCGCAGCGACCGTAGTAAGCGCACCGACCACGTCATTGCCAGCCGCCGGCATTTCATAGACTTCTGCCAGCGCAGCAAATGGCAAGCCCAATAGCAGCAGCATGGACGCAAGAATGTAGTGCCTGAAATTCATTGTCCTTTCTCGTCTGTCATGATTACTTCAACTTCTGACTCCGCTGCGGCCAGCCAGTTCTGCATCGATGCGCTATTTAGCAGTCGTTGCGGATAGACACTGGCCGATTCCGGGAGATTTATGCCGTACGTACGAAAGCGCATTACTACCGGTGCAAACATTGCATCCGCGACGCTGAACCTGCCAAACAGCCAGTCACCCGCGGCATGATACCGGCGCTGGCAGTCAGACCAGATATCGACAATTCGATCAATGTCTGTGGCCAAATCGTCCGGAATCGATACTTTACGCCCCATTGCACGGCAATTCATAGGCATTGTTTCACGCAATGACGCAAAACCTGCGTGCATCTCCGCACTGATACTGCGCGCATGCGCCCTGGCAGCAACGTCATCCGGCCATAACTTCTTCTCCGGCCAGCGCTCCGCAATCGTCTCAGCGATTGCCAGCGTATCCCAGATCACCTCGTCACCCAGCAACAGCACGGGCACCCTGCCGGCGGGCGAAAATCGCGCCAGTTCAGCGGCCGTGTTGTCAACATCCAGCGGTATCCGTTGCTCGGAAAATTCGATGCCGGCTTCGGCCAGCAGGAGCCAGGCACGCAGTGACCAGCTGGAATAATTCTTGTTACCAATAACGAGTGACGTCTGCATCTCAACACACCTTTGCCGTAGAGATCATTATCCCACAGAAACTATTCGCGGTCTGACCCCGATTAATTTGCTAGCCTGTAAACCTTACATTGCAGGATTTGAAAAATGGCGATGAGATTTTCAATCGAGCTTAGCGACCGGGACCTAAAATTCTTTCGTCAGGCTTTGCACAAGTCACGTGCCGCTGTACGTCACGCTGATGATGCCGAAATTATCGAAGCAATCGGTGACGTCCTCGCAGATATCAAGAGTGCGGAACCATTGCCGGACTTTGTCTCAAAACGTATTCCGCAACTCGAGTCGCTTATCAGGATGCTGCAGGATGAGGAGTGGAATTTACCCAAGGCCGAGCGCGAAACCTTGCTGGCGACGTTTATCTATTTCGGCGATCCCGAAGATATTATTCCGGATCATATTCCCGTCATCGGTTTTCTCGACGATGTCATCATGATCGAACTGATCGTTCGCGAATTGCATCATGTTCGTGAAGCGTACGATGATTTTCGTGATTTTCGCGATGCGTACGACAAAAAATCCGCTGCTAACCATGGCGGCGCAATACGCCGCGATCGCATCGACAAGAAACGACAACAACTACACCAAAGAATGCAACGCCGCATGCAGCGCGACCGACGTGCCAAAAAATCCTCAGCCCTCTGGTAAATCAACCGGGGTCGAACCGAGGTTAAATTAATACCGCATCAAAACCGACCCCCAGGTAAACCCACCCCCAAAAGCCTCCAAAAGAATCAACTGACCACGTTTAATCCGCCCGTCACGCACCGCGACGTCCAACGCCATCGGCACCGAAGCCGCAGAAGTATTGCCATGATCCTGAACCGTTTGAATAACCTTATCCATCGGTAGCTTCAGTCGCTTGGCCGTCGCCTGAATGATGCGCAAATTGGCCTGGTGCGGCACCAGCCAGTCGAGCTCACTCTTGTCGATGTTGTTTGCCTGCAATGCTTGCTCGGCAACTCTGCCGAGAGTTCTGACAGCAACCTTGAACACCTCATTGCCTTTCATGAGGATTCTCGAGTCCCCCAGCCCTGCTTTGGCGAGGTCTTTTGATGCACCGACAGGATAGTAGAGCAGCTCTTTATACTTGCCATCGGCACCGAGATGCGTCGACATAATTCCCGGCTCATCGGACGGCTTCACAATAACGGCGCCGGCACCGTCACCAAACAACACGCAAGTACTGCGATCGTTCCAGTCAATTAGTTTGGTAATAATTTCTGCGCCGATTATGAGCGCACACTTCGCATCACCTAATCGAATAAACCTGTCCGCATTAGACAGCGCGTAAATGAATCCGGTACAGGCTGCCTCGATACTGAACGCAGGGCAACCGTGGATCCCCATGCGGTCCTGAATAATGGTTGCAATGTTGGGGAATATCAGGTCCGGGCTGGTTGTGCCAACGATGATCAGGTCGATATCATCGACCGTGACGTCAGCGGCCTCCATGGCCTTTTTTGCTGCCTCGACACAAAGATCCGATGTCGTCTGGTCTTCCGCCGCAACATGGCGCCTTTCTACGCCAGTACGAGTGCGGATCCATTCATCGGTGGTATCAACCATTTTCTCCAGGTCGGCGTTCGTCAGAATCTTTTCTGGCAAATAACGGCCGGTCCCGGCGATTTTCGAATAGATCATGCGGCTTCCTGTTGCATAAGATTCCTGATTTGCTCCGGCACCTGGTTTTTGACTTCTACCAATGCGGTTTCGATAGCGTGTTGAAACGCATACGAATCTGCACTGCCGTGGCTTTTTATAACGATACCATTAAGTCCGACCAGGGAGGCACCATTATAGTTTCTGGAATCCATTTCAACAGAAAGCTTTTTCAGGACAGGCATGGCGACCACCGCCTGCAATTTGCTCAGCCAGTTGCGCATGAATGCGCGTCGCAGATAGTGGGAAGCGAGGCCGACCGTACCCTCCATGGTCTTCAATGCAATGTTTCCGGTAAAACCATCCGTGACGACAACATCCGTCTTGCCGGAAAAAATTTCATTACCCTCAATAAACCCAACGTAATTAAGTCCGCTTGCCTCCAGCAACGCTGCACCCTCGCGAACCGTATCGTTACCCTTGGTTTCTTCTGCACCGATATTCAGGAGGGCAATCCGTGGACGATCAATCGCGCTGATGTCAGCCGCCACAATCGACCCCATTACGGCAAACTGCAACAACTGTGCGGAATTGGTGACTGTGTTCGCACCCAGATCCAGCATATGTACCGTGCCGCCGATGGCCGGTAGTTCGGCAATGATTGCCGGCCGATTGATCCCGGGTAACATCTTGAGAACAAATTTGGCAGTCATCATCAGCGCACCGGTATTGCCGGCACTGACGCAAGCCGCTGCGACGCCTTCTTTGACCAGGTTGATCGCAACCCGCATTGAGGAATCTTTTTTCTTGCGCAGGGCATCTGCCGGTGCTTCGGACATACCGACCACTTCGGTCGAGTTTTTTATTCTCAGACGCTTTTCGCTGCCAACAATGCGTGTGACGAGACCGTCCAGTTCCGCTTCATTACCAACCAGGATGAGTTCGAGATTCGCATGTTTTTCCAGACAGGACAGCGCCGCCCGCACCACGATCTCGGCACCGAGGGCGCCGCTCATGGCATCGAGTGATATTACGGATGTTGTCCCCACGAAATCTTTTGGTCAGGTTATTCGAAATTCGAATTGCCGTTCCTTAACCTGGACTCTGCATGAATAGTCCAGGCTGGATTGAGAACGTCTACTCTTCGACGTCTTCTTCGACTTGTACGACAACCTGATTGCCGCGATAGAAGCCATCCGGCGTGACGCGATGCCGCAAGTGCGTTTCTCCGGACGTCGGGTCAACCGAAAGCGTCGGGCTCTTGAGTTTGTCGTGCACCCGCCGCATACCGCGAGTTGATGGGGTCCTGCGACTTTTTTGAACAGCCATTTTATTCTCCAGCAAACGATGGCACATGTCGGCCATCATTAAATTTGATACTACCCGTCAGGCCACCTGGCCGGACACTTAATTATTTCATTTACCCATTTGCGACTTCAGGTCCGCAAAGGGTCTGACAGCGTCAGATTTTTCACTGGCAACAATATCCGCCAGTGGCCCGCACAAATCTTGCGATGAATGCACCGGTGACAATGGCAAAGCCATAATCAGCGCCTCTTCCACTATGTCCAGAGGTCGTATCGTGTCCTCTGCCAACTCCCAGACTTCGCCATCAGGGAGGCCGGTTTCCGCTTCATTTGACGGCGGCAATTCCCGTCGCAAAACCATATTCAAATCTGTCTCAATCGCTATCTCACACGGCTCGAGACAGCGCTGGCACACCGCTGCGATGGCTGCCGCAACGCGGCCTTTCAGCGCTGGAATTTCCTTGCTGCCATCGGCCCAGGAAAATTCAAGTTTAATCCCGACCGGCGCCTGGCGCCATTGTGCCGGCACCAGTTGCGCGGGAACCGCTGCCAGATCTGCCTCAATAATCTCGAGCAAGCGCGTGAGATTCTCAATTTTCTCTTCAGTTTCAATAACTTGCCCGCAACCCGCGAGATCTTCCGGGGACACGCGGTCTAGCAGTGGATTGGCCATGGCGCGCGCATGATAAGGAGGACGCTCGCCGCTGTCAAAGGTTCGTTGCACTGCACCAGCCAATTAGTCGATTGTGCCGCACTGCCAGCGGCTACAATCAGCAAGTCCTGCCAACATACTGATTACCTATGCAAAATCCCTCTGCTGCCCCGATCCTGCTGGCGTCATCGTCACGCTACCGCCAGGGTCTGCTGGATCGATTCCTCGACGAATACCAGATGGTTGCGCCTGACATAGATGAGTCGGCGTCAGAACACGAAGATCCCCAGGCACTGGCCGCTCGCCTGGCACGGCAAAAAGCGGAGGCGGTTTCCAGCATGCATCGCGCTGCATTGGTCATTGGCGCAGATCAGCTGGCCGTACTCGGTGACAAGGTGCTGGGCAAGCCAGGCAATCATCAAAAAGCAGTCGAACAATTGCTGGCTGCGTCCGGACAATCGGTAAGCTTCCTGACAGCAGTTTGCGTGCTGGATTCTGTTAGTCGGCGTCGTTATGAACACATTGACAAAACGACCGTCAGATTTCGCCAGTTTGACCGGCGACTGGCAGATGCCTATTTGCGTCATGATGAACCCTACGATTGTGCCGGGAGCTTCAGGATCGAGGGTGCCGGCTTCGTCCTGTTTGAATCTGTAATTACAGACGACCCGACTGCTCTGATTGGCTTGCCAATGATCTGGTTAGCCGGGACGCTGCAGGAGCTGGGTTACCTGGTGGCTTAAAGATAGTTGGGTAGTTCACATCTATTCGCGACATCTTTGCTCCGTGGCATCTCTGTACAATAAGACCGGGCACAATTATTAAGACAGTCGATTCCACGGTAATTTTATTTGCGCCGTGGGAGTGACTTCAGTCGCGAATACTACGCCTCCCTGACCTGCTTAAACCCTGGCTTAGAAACCTTTCCAGGTCATCCGCCAGCGGCGCCACAAAATGCATTTCAGTACCGCTTGCGTCGGGAAAAGAGATCGACTGCGCATGCAGGAACAATCGCTTCAGACCGAGTTTTTTTGCCGCTGCATTCGCCCGTGAATCTCCGTATCGGTCGTCGCCAGCGAGAGGGTGGCCCATATGCTCCGCGTGCACGCGAATCTGATGTGTGCGCCCGGTGAGCGGCTGGCATTGCAACAAGCTGAACTTCCCGTAAGTTCGCGACAGACGAATTTTGGTTTGTGCCGGCTTGCCGGAAACACTCACTACAACATGCCGTTGACCATTTTTCCGATGTTGCACATACAACGGCGCATCGACCAGGTAGTCGCCAAATTGCCAGTCACCAACGACAAGTGCCAGGTAGTTTTTCTCGACGACTCCGGCGCGAAACTTTTCATGCAGTTCACGCAATGCGCTGCGGCGCTTGGCCAGCACCAGGCAACCAGACGTGTCGCGATCAAGGCGGTGGGCCAGCGACAAATCCCGCAAATCCGGGCGGGCTTCGCGCAGCAGTTCGATGACCCCATGGCTGATGCCGCTGCCGCCGTGCACGGCGACACCGCTGGGCTTGTCGATGACCAGAAGCCGTTTGTCTTCATATATAATCCGCTTTTCCAGGCTGGCGATCCGACCTGGAGGTGCCGCTCCGGGCCCGCTATTGGTGCGGGCCGGCGGAATACGTACTTCGTCACCATCCTCGAGGCGATAATCCGCCCGGACACGGCCGCCATTCACCCGGACCTCACCACGCCGCAATATCCGGTAGAGGCGACTCCGCGGCAATCCGGGCAGCTCACGGCGCAGGAAGTTGTCCAGCCGCTGACCTGCCATTTCGCCATCAACGCGAACCTTGCGCACGCCCGTTTGCCGGACGCCTTGCTCTTTAATTGGCACTGGAATTCATGAAAATTGAACTTATTTTAATTACGTCAACGACTTATTTCGCATTGCCGGAGCGCAATGCTGTGCTATATTACCTCCCTGTGACGGTACAGGGGGCTTTTTCCCACACCGCGCATCCGTTTTTTCGCTCCTGAACGGCACAGTCTGCTCAACGAGCAAAAATGCATTCAACCCCGGTCTTGCCTTGTGCAAGACCAGGTTCCACGGCAGCTAGCACGGTACACCGGCGAGCGCCGACGCGGCACAGCCGCAGGGTATAAATGATCAGTTTTCTGCTGGACCTGATTGTCACCAATCAGATCCGCGCGAAGTTTGTCAATCTGAACGCAGGCATGTCTTACCTGGCGTCTCCGTATATATTCCCCTGCTCCGCCGCATCGCCCTCAACAAGCCATAACCGTTTGCTGCCCGTTAAAAACCATCAAGAAGGGCATCATGAAAAGAATGTTAATCAATGCAACTCAGGAAGAAGAGTTGCGCATGGCGATGGTCGACGGCCAGTTACTGTACGACCTGAACATAGAACTGCCATCCGGCGAACGTAAAAAAGCCAATATTTACAAAGGACAGATTACCCGTATCGAGCCAAGCCTCGAGGCGGCTTTCGTCAATTACGGCGCCGACCGGCACGGCTTTCTGCCACTCAAGGAAATATCCAGCGAATACTTCGTCTCAAAACCGGAGTCCGGCAGCAAAGTACAAATCAAAGAGGTCCTGAAAGAAGGCCAGGACATCGTCGTCCAGATCGACAAAGAGGAGCGCGGCAATAAAGGCGCGGCACTCACTACCTATGTCAGCCTGGCAGGTCGGTTTATCGTCCTCAAACCCAATAAAGTCCGTTCCGGCGGCGTCTCGCGACGTATCGTCGGAGAAGATCGCGATTTGGCCCGCGAATCCCTGCGTGAAATAGACGTGCCCTCGGGCATGAGTGTCATTCTGCGCACGGCCGGTATCGATCGCGGCAGCGAAGAATTTTCCTGGGATCTGCAAAACCTGCTGGCTGTATGGGAAACGATCAAGAAGGTTGTCGTCGAACAGCCATCACCATTCCTGATCTACAGGGAAAGCAATGCCGTGATCCGGGCGTTGCGCGATTACATGACCAATGAAATCGGCGAGATCCTGATCGATGACCAGAAGACCTATGACGAGGCAGCAGAATTCGTCGGTCAGGTCATGCCGCACAACCTGCGCAAACTCAAATTTTACTCGGATCCGGTACCGTTATTTACCCGCTACCAGATCGAATCGCAGATCGAATCGGCGTTCGCCCATACGGTTACCCTGCCATCCGGCGGCAGTATGGTTATTGATCACACCGAAGCAATGATCGCCATTGATATTAACTCTGCCCGCGCGACCAAAGGCAGCGACATCGAGGCAACCGCGCTTAACACGAACCTTGAGGCTGCCGATGAAGTGGCACGCCAGTTGCGACTGCGCGACCTCGGTGGGCTGGTGGTCATCGACTTTATTGATATGGGACCACAAAAGAACCAGCGCGACGTCGAAAACCGCTTGCGCGATGCGGTACGACAGGATCGGGCGCGTGTGCAGATCGGCAAGATCTCACGCTTCGGCCTGCTCGAGATGTCACGCCAACGACTGCGACCATCCCTCGGCGAATCGAGCCACCTGGTTTGCCCGCGGTGTTCCGGGATTGGCAACATCAGGAGCGTCGAGTCACTGGCGCTGTCAATACTGAGAATTATTGGCGAGGAAGCACGTAAGGAACGTACGGCAAAAGTCATCGCACAATTGCCGGTCGAGGTTGCGACCTATTTGCTGAATGAAAAGCGCGATTGGGTGCAGGGTCTCGAATCGACCAATGACACACAGGTCATCCTGATAGCGAGTCCTGCGCTGGAAACGCCACATTTTACGATTCGCCGGGTCCGTGACGATCAGGCCGAATTGTCCGAAAATACGGGACTCAGTTACACGTTGCTTGAAGCCGAGGAAGAAGTGACCAGCACACAGGCGATGCAACAAGTGAAACCGGTTGAGGTAGCAGCTATTGCAACTACTGTGCCACAAACGCCCGCGCCGGCGCGCCGGACGCGGAAAAAGTCGGGTCCGGGATTCTGGTCAAAATTGTTCAGCTTTTTCGGTGGTTCGTCGGAAGACAATCAAAAGAAGACGCGCTCAGGGCAGCGGAAATCCCGCAGCAGGCCTGACAGTCGCCGTCGCGGTGACCAGCGATCTCGTCGCAAGGGCAATGAGAAACGTTCTGCAGACAAAAAATCGTCACAACGATCGAATCAGTCGAATGCCACACGCGGCAGAAAGACTGGCGGCCAAGACACCGAACGCAAAGCAAGGAATACGCGTGGCGGTGAGCGCAGCGGACAGGCAAAGAAAGCAGAGCAAGGCGCTGGCGACGAGCAGCAAGGCGAACAACGCAAATCCGGCAGCAAGCGCAGGAGCCGCGGCGGACGCCGCAGGCGGCGCAGTTCAGAGACCGGCACTGCGAACAGTCCACAACAGAACGCAGATCAGGGACAGGTTAACGCTGAGCCTACAGAGCCGGCAGCGAAGGAAACCAGGGCGCCAGCTGCGACAGCAACGAAACCCGATACAGTAACGCCGCCAACAACGCAGGACGCAAACGTTGATAGCAAACCTTCGACTGAAGACCAAAAACCTGTGGCCGAGACAACCAAAGCTGACGTGTCAGCGGAGTCTGAAAAGAAAAAACCATCAGACGGTTCCGGGAAACCTCGCACTAGCAAGCGTGATGCGACAAATGCAGAATCGGTTGCTACCGTTGCGAACCCCACACCGCCAGCAAAGGAAAATGAATCGGACCGTTCAGAAAAGGCTTCTGATTTTGCAGGCACCCAGCCGTCGCTACCGGCACTGAAGACGGCAGAAGAAAATACTCCGCCAGCGAAAAAAACCGAGTCGCCTGCAGCAAAGGAAGCATCTAAGGCCACGGAAAAACCTGCCGTTTCGTCAGAGAAAACCAAAGAACCTGCAGCAGCCCAAAGTAAACAATCGACCGCAGGCTCTGTACCTGAAGCAAAACCTGAGACCGTAAAGCCACAAGGCAGCCTGCTACCGTGGGATAATGCCGCTCCGTCTGCGGGTAGCGCGACGGATAAGGAAATGTCGGATCAGTAAACTCAGGAAGCAGTTTTGATTTCGGACTGAAGCGTCTCGAGCAGGGCTCGGGACGCTTGCTCCACCAGGTCGAGCACTCTTTCAAAGCCTGCTGAACCGCCGTAGTACGGATCCGGCACTTCGGACTGCGCATCGCCATCCGCAAACTGCAAAAACAACATCACCTTGCTGCGATGCTCATCGCCGGCATGTTCGCGCAGCACTTCCAGATTGTCGAGATCCATCGCCAGGATGTAATCGTGGTGCACAAAGTCATCCGCTGTTACCGGTCGGGAACGAATATCGCTCAGCTCAAACCCACGTCGCAATGCGGCAGCTTGCGCGCGACGATCAGGCGCTGACCCGGTGTGAAAGGCGTGCGTACCGGCAGAGTCTGTCTGGATACTCTCCGTCAGCCCCGCATCCGCGACCATCTTGCGAAACACGCCCTCCGCCGTCGGCGACCGGCAAATATTGCCCATGCAAACAAACAAAACACTTGTTTTTTCTTCAGTTTCCATCATTAATCCGACTTCCCCTCGCTTAATATTTACTGGTTTTAGATCCAGTAAAACCGTGATTTCGTTACCTTCCGACATAAAATAAGAAGCTGAAGGCCCCTAAGTTGATCTTGTTAAAAGGCTGTATAGCATCCCAATAGTGGCGATACTACGGTCCAGATCACTGCTGTCCCACAAACTCAAAATCGGTGCGAAAATAGAAGTGTCAATTTGACTGTTAATCCGGCAATCGTCCGCTGGGCGGGCGATGTCCAAAATCCGCGAAAATACCCGATCATTGCGCCAACGCTTCAGCCCACGGCCAGGAACCTCGTCTTTATGGGACAGCAGTGGGCCCGGATAGAATTTTTGCGCCCTACAACCCGATTGATGATCAGCCGAGGTCATATGGCAGGCTGCAGAAAACAACTTCGCGGCATCGGCAATTCGTTGCTCATTTGTCGCTATGATAACTTCTGCAGCACCACTCTCAACACCGCGTTCGTAAACATGCTGCAACAATTGTTTCCGGCTATGTTCTTCAGCGGTTTTCCTGGCAATCGTTCAGATGCAAAACGTGCCGGGATGATGACAACAAAATTTTTCACTATCGATTGTATTTCCTGCGCGATATTTTTTTGAGCAGCGCACTTAACAAAGCTTCCCCTGCAGAATCGCGAAAATGAATATCAACCGGAACATACCAGCAGCGGCTTGTGTCAAGCCAGGACAGGCATTTTACAGCATCCTTTTCGGTCATGACGATTTCAAGGTCGTCGTCGAATGTCAGATCACTCTGCCTGATTTCCGCATGATCCGGCAACGGGTGCCGTATGACCTCGATGTCATACGATTCAAGCAAGCGAAAGAATCGTTCCGGATTGCCGATGCCGGCTACTGCATGGACCGTTTTCCCGGCAAACATTTCAATCTGCATTACTTTTGCATTGTCCAGTGTACTAATCGAGGTTGCCTGTAAATCGAATTTCGCCGGGTGCCAGTCGGCGGCACGCCGCAATAATTCGTTTTTGTCATTGCTGAACTGCTGCACCAGTACTTGATCGACGCTTTTCAGTCTGGAGGCAGGTTCTCGCAGCGGCCCTGCTGGCAGTAAATTGCCGTTACCAAACCCACGAGTACCATCAATCACAACAATCTCAAAATCCCGGGCAAGACGAAAGTGTTGCAATCCGTCATCAGAAACGATCACATCAACGCCAAGTTCGATTATCGCGCGGGCTGCAGCCACGCGGTCAGGATGCACAACCACCGGGCAATCGCCACGTTTGGCCATTAACACAGCTTCATCGCCGACTATGACCGGATCACTGTCCGCCGTGGCCTTAACCGGTATCGATCCGACTTTGCCACGATAACCGCGGCTAATGATGCCGGGTTGGAAACCCTTGTCTCTGAGCTGCGTAACCAGCCAGATAGCCAGCGGCGTCTTTCCGGTTCCGCCAACCGTCATGTTGCCAACAATAATTACCGGAACCGGCATCCTCTGGGAACTTTTAAGGCCGGTGCTGTACAAATATTTGCGCAGTACAACGACACCCGTATATATCCAACTCAGTGGCAAGAGCAAGCGGTAGATCGAAGACTCGCCGTACCATATCTTGTGCGCCAGGTTTTCTCTGCCGCGGCTCATCGCGGCCACAGCAGAGTGTCAGCTATCGTCTTTTTCATCGCGAAACTGCAGTCGATAAAGATTCGCATATACACCGCCTGTTGCAAGCAATTCCTGATGGGTACCAGACTCCACGATCCGGCCCTGATCAAGAACGATGATCTGATCCGCATTCTCAACGGTCGACAGGCGATGCGCAATAATCAACGTAGTACGATCCGCCATCAACGCGGCCAGTGCTTCCTGAATGCGCCGTTCTGATTTGGTATCCAGCGCCGAGGTTGCTTCATCGAGAATCAAAACGGGTGAATTTTTCAGCAGTGCACGACCGATTGCTATGCGTTGCCGCTGACCACCAGACAACAATATCCCGCGATCACCGACGATCGTATCGAATCCTTCCGGCAGCTCATTAACAAAATCAATGACGTGAGCCGCTTCGGCCGCTTGCAGCAGTTCCGCCCGGCTACATTGTCTCAGCTGCCCGTACGCCAGATTATTGGCGATCGTATCATTAAAAAGAATAACGTCCTGGCTGACCAAGCTGATGTTGGAGCGTAGTGAGGCCAGCTCGTAGTCCTGTACCGCTGTGCCATCGAGCAGGATTTCACCGGACCCGACATCATAGAATCGTGGCACCAGGCTCACCAGCGTCGACTTGCCACTGCCGGAGTGGCCGACGATGGCAATCGATTTTCCTGCCTCGACTTTGAACGACACGTCTTTAAGGACCGGTGGTTTATCATCACCATAGGAGAAACCCACGTTCCTGAATTCGACTGTGCCGGCGGCCTTGTCCACCACATGAGTGCCAGAGTCCACTTCATCCGGCTCATCGATAATTGCGAACAGACTGTCGCCGGCAGCGATGCCACGCTGTAGTGTCGCATTGACGTTGGTTATTCGGCGCAGTGGTTGCAACATCAACATCATCGCGCCAAAAAACGACATGAAGCTGCCCGGACTAAGATTACCGTTGAGAGATTCCAGACCTGCGGCATAAATAACACCGGATACGCCAATACCGAATATTACTTGCGTAACCGCAACGCCAAGCGCCCTTGACCGTATGAGTTTGAGGTTCTGCTTTCGATTTCTCTCGTCAACCTCGATCAGGCGATCCATCTCGTAATCAAGACCGCCAAAAATTTTGACGACGCGATTGCCACTGAGCACTTCATCGGTAACCTGCGTCACTTCACCAACGGAATCCTGTATGCGACCACTGTAACGACGAAACGCCCTGCCCAGAACCTGAATCAGCACTGCAACCACCGGCAGCAAGATCATGACAAATACGAACAGGCGAGTGCTTTGATAAAGCATGACCCCGATCGCCGCAAATACTGTCAGCAAATCGCGCACCATCACGGTGACGACACTGGTTACTGATTCCGCAACCATCTCGACGTTATAGGTCATGCGTGACAACATCGGTCCGGTCGCATGCGTCTCTATAAACCGTGAGGGCAATGTCAGGAATTTCCGGAAGACATCACGTCGCAATGAACTGATTACACTGCGACCAATCCAGCCAAGGGATGCTTCAGTCGCAAATCCCGTCAATCCCCGGCCTATGAAAATGGCAACAAATGCGAGCGGCATCCATCTTGACGTCTCAATATTGTGCGCAACCAGCGTCTCGTCCATCAACGGGCCTACCAGCCAGACCATAGTCGCTTCAATGACGGCCGTTCCGGCCATCGCTATCACTGCAATCATGCCAATAAGTTTGTGCGGCATGACATACCGCCAGAGACGCCCGTAAACTTCTTTGACGCGAGGACTTAGTTTGTTAGTCACTGGTCGCCCGGATCATTCACTGTCGCGATGCTGATCTTCACAAAACCCAGCTTGCCCGCCACGTCCATTGCCGTAACCACGAATTGATGACGCGCGTTCGCATCAGCGCTGATAGTCAGCGGTAACGACGTATTTCCACCCGATACTTTTTGCAATGCGTTGCGAATGGTTTCCGGTCGGTTGTTAACCAGTTCCCGACCATTGACGAAAAAAGTGCCCTGCTCCGTGATCATGATTTCCAGTTGCTGGGCCACGTCTTTGACAATCGCTGAGTTGTCTGCTGCAGGCAGGCGAATCGATATTTGTGTTTGTTTGACAAAACTGGTCGAGACCATAAAAAAGATCAGCAGCAGCAAAACGACATCAATCAGTGACGTCATGTTGACTTCCGGTTCTTCTTTGGCGCGACCGGTCAGTTTCATTTTTTCTTTTTACCGCGCTTTTTGGTCTTGTCCTTGCGCCGATGCAATGCTTCCACCAGCTTGATGGCTTCCTTTTCCATATCGACCACCAGCGTATCAATGCGACTGCGATAGTAGCGATAGCCGATCAGGGCCGGTATGGCGACGCTCAGGCCTGCGCCGGTAGTAATCAGCGCTTCAGCGATGCCGCCCGCAAGCGCAGTCGGATTGCCTACCCCCTGCGTAGTGATGGCGGTGAACACCTTAACCATGCCGATAACAGTACCGAGCAAGCCGAGCAACGGCGTTATCGCAGCGATCGTCCCCAACGTATCCAGATAACGCTCCATCTCGTGCACCACGTGCCGTCCGGTATCCTCGATACTGTCCTTCATGATCACGCGCTCACGATCTCTGTTGATCAGGCCGGCAGCAAGAATCTGGCCAAGCGGTGAGCCCTGGTGCAGCGTCTGGATCTGGCTTTGATCAAGCGCATCCTTTTCAACCCAGCCCCAGACTTTGCTGGTCAGATCCTCCGGGATTACACGGCTTTTCTTCAGCGTCCAGAATCGTTCCAGCACAATGCCCATGGCAATAATTGCGCACAGGATGATGGGCACCATCAACAGGCCGCCAGCTCTAACGATATCAACCATATACAGAGATTCCAGGGAAAATCGGAATATACAGTGACCGGCCTGAGAATTCACGGTTCACGGTGGCAGCGAAGCCCGGACAGTTCATGAATTGTCCGGGCTAGCGCAGTTCGTCGTGCCAGTATTTACGCGAATCGACGCGTGCCCGGTGCACTGGCCCAACTCCACCGGAACTGCAGATGCGCTGGCTGATAGCACCTTCCATCGCGGTGTTAAGCACACTGGCCCCGGCATGCTCCCAGCGCTGCACAACGTCCGCCCGTGGCATTCCCCAGCGATTGCCAAACCCCGCTGAGACGACGGCCAAAGCGGGCTGGAGCGCAGCGACGAATGGCGAACTCGAAGACGTAGCGCTGCCGTGATGCGGGACCAGCACAATATCGGCTCGCGTCAGCCCGGACGCATGCACCAGCAGCGTTTCGACTGGCGCTTCAATGTCCCCGGTAAGCAAAAGCCGGGTGCTGCCGATGCTGACGAGTACCACGCAGGAGCGGTTATTTCCCTCCCAGGCGCTGCTATTGCGCGGATGAAGAATTTCAAAGCGGACCTCATCCCAGGTCCAGTGAACGCCGGCGGTACACTGAATCTGCGGCGTTTGTGACTGTTCGACCGCCTCGCCGACCAGTACCTGATCTGTCTCGTATTTTCGCAGCAGCGATTTAAGGCCGCCCGCATGGTCCTGGTCGGCATGACTCACGATTAGCTTGTCCAGTCTTTCGACACCGACGTTTTGCAGAAAAGGCATGATCACGAGGTCTGCAGTATTGGTGCCACTGCGAAACGCGGGTCCGGTGTCGTACAACAGTACGTGCTGCCGGGTGCGCAGTACTACGGCGAGGCCCTGCCCCACATCCAGCACAGAGTAGTCGAGGCAGCCAGCCGGTGGCGGCGGCGGCTTGTACAAGAGCACCGCGACGATTGCGATCCACGCCAACCTGCGCCCGGGCCACCCAAATGGCAGGATTACGTGCAGCAGTGGCAGTACTGCAACGAGAGCGAATGCGCTACCGAATGCCGGAATCGAAATTCGCAGTTGGGGTCGTTCAGCAACGAATTTGACCAGCATCAGAACGATGCGGATGCTTTCATAGGCCCACCGGAGTAGCGTATCGCCCGCCGCCTGCAACGGGCCATCGAGCAACATGCCAAAAAGGCATAAGGGTACGGTGAAGAAATTGAATATCGGCAACGCCAGGAGGTTGACCAGCGGTGCGGCGATTGCAACCCGATCAAAAACGAATACAGTGAGTGGAAACAGCCCGGCGAGCAACGCAAATTGCAAATAAACCAGGCGTCGCGTGTTGGTTGCGATAGGCGCCGCAAACTGACCAACATGGAAGACCGTTTGCCGAAAAAATTGCTGCCCGCAAACATATAAAATACCTACCGCTGCGAACGACAGCATAAATCCGGGCAGCAAAATCGCGATCGGATCAAACAGGAAAATGACCAGCCCTGGAATCGCCAGCATGGCGCCAATCGGGATTCGGCGGCGGAACGCCAGCGCAAAGGCAATGACCAGCGCCATCAGCAATGCGCGCTGAGCGGGAACTGCCATGCCTGACACCATCGCGTATGCGCCTGCGGCAAGAATCGCAACCAGCGCAGCCAGGTCCCGCACATTACGCCTGGTGCAAAATGGCGCGAGCATAACCCGGCAAAGCAGAAAAATACTGCCTGCGGCGAGGCCGATGTGCAGCCCGGAAATCGCCATCAGGTGGCTGGTGCCCGAGGCGGCGTAGCGATCCCATTGTTCGCGCGTGATTTTGTGCCGCGCCCCGACACCGATCGCCATGAGCACGGCAGCAGCATCGTCATCGGGCAACAACGCAGCAACGCGGGCGACGAAATGGCCACGAATGCGCGAGATCAGGCCTGCGGGCAGAGCCCGCAATTGTTGATTTTCGCCATCGTCGAGAACGTAGCCGGTGGCGCCAATTCCTTTGCGAAACAGCCATCCTTCATAGTCAAAGCTGTGCGGATTGGCGTAACCGTGCGGCCGGCGCAACTTTACCTGCAGCCGCCATAACTCGCCCGCCGATGGCAGGTCCGGCGGTTGATACCAACTCATGCGCAATCGGCGCGGCAGATCCGGCCGGTCCACGGGCGCCGCGAAGAATCGCAACGTATCCGAAGCATATACTGGAAAATCAATGATATACGCATCGATTGTCAGCGCCTGATTCTGCCAGGAAGGATCGAGTCGATCGTCAATGTGGTTCTGTGCGGCATACCACATGAGAATGAAACCAAGCAGGCAGGCACCGGGAAGACGCAGCCTTGGGAAGAACAGGCAACCGACAGTCAGCGCTGCTGCCGGCCAGAACAATGCCGCGGCAGGCAATTGCTGCAAAATCTCCAGTGAGTACGCACCGGACAATATGCACAAGACAATAGCTGGCATACTCCGCTTCCCTGCGGTTTGTCGTTATCATGCCGCTCAACGCAGCGAACGCAACACACGATGGAAGCGAAATCGAACGGATATGCCAAGACGATTTTTTCGCAATATTGCCAAGAAAAGAGAGTACCTGCTGGATCAGTGGTACCTGGCACCTTTCAGTCACCTGCTCCACGACCCCAGGTTGTGGAGTGTGCGCCGACGCAACGTCGTGCCAGCTTTCGCCCTTGGCCTGTTTATTACCTGCCTGCCATTTCCCGGCCATATGCTCGCTGCCGCGTTGCTTGCGTTGGCCATGCGCATCAACATCCCGGTCGCCGCTCTCGCGACTGTCGTCAACAATCCGTTGACCGCCGGTCCCATCTATTATTCTGCATTTCAGCTTGGCGAATTAATGCTCGGGCTGGAACCACGCCCGTTTGATTTCGAATTGTCATTTTCCTGGCTGCGCGACGGGTTCGTCTACATCTGGCAGCCGCTGCTCCTGGGTTGTGTCCTGATGGGTGCCATGTTCGCGCTGGTCGGCTACGTGGGGCTGGACCTGCTCTGGCGCTGGTCGATTGCCGATTATCTGGCCAAGCGGCGGAAAAGAGCTGCGTTGCGCGAATCTGCTGATTAGTCAGCCTGCACCAACCGCCCGTTTTCCAGCACCAGTATCCGGTCCATACGCCGCGCGATATCGTGATCATGGGTCACTATCACCAGGCTGGTCTTTAACTCCCGGTTCAGGTCCAGCAACAATTGCAGAATTTGCTCACCGTTGCCGGCATCGAGGTTGCCGGTAGGTTCATCAGCAAGCACCAGTTTTGGCCGGGTAATCAGTGCCCGCGCCACCGCCGCGCGCTGACGTTCGCCCCCGGACAACTCGCCAGGTTTATGGTCCAGTCGTTCACCCAGGCCAACCTTGGTCAACAACTCACCTGCCTGCGCAAACGCCGCGCTCTTTTTGACCCGGCGAATGAGTAATGGCAGCGCTACATTTTCGTGCGCGGAGAACTCGGGTAACAGGTGATGAAACTGGTAGACAAAACCAATGTAGCGATTGCGCAGCAAGCTTTTTTCTTTCTCATCGGTATTCGCAAGCGATTTGCCGTTGATCAAAACCTCGCCGGAGGTTGGATCATCAAGTCCACCCATTATCTGCAACAAGGTCGTTTTACCAGAGCCGGATGAACCGATAATGGCCAGGCGCTCGGCTTCTTTGATGTGCAGGTCAACACCACTCAAAACTTCGAGTGTTGAATCGCCCTCACGAAATCGTCGCACAACGGAACGACAGGTAAGGACATCGCTGCCTGTAACGACCTCATTCATATCTTAATGCCTCCGCCGGCAGGGTGCGCGCACCACGCCAGGCTGGATACAAAGTTGAAACAAGCGCCAATACGAGTGCGATGGAACTAATCTGCAATACATCTTTGATCCTCAGATCAGATGGCAGGTCACTGATGAAATAGACATCTGCTGCGAGAAATTTGATACCGAACACGCTCTCCATGAACGCAACAATGTTTTCGAGGTTAAGTGACAACAAGACACCGAGAATCGCGCCGGCCAGTGTGCCGACCACGCCGATGACTGTGCCCTGCGTAACAAATATTTTCAGTATGCTGGCAGGAGTCGCACCAACGGTACGCAAGATTGCAATGTCCGTTTGCTTGTCTTTGACGACCATCACCAGGGTCGAAACAATATTGAATGCAGCTACTGCAATTACCATGAGCAAAATAACAAATAGAATTGACTTGGTAATCTGAATCGAGCGAAAGAAGTTTACATGGCGACGTGTCCAGTCACTCACCAGCACGCCACCGCCGGCAGCAATCGCCACCCGTCGTACAACTTGTGCCGCGTCGAATATATCCGTCACGGAGAGACGAATCCCGCTGACGTTGTCAGACATGCGGAATAACTTTTGCGAATCGCGTATGTTCATAAACGCGAGACGGCGATCAAACTCGTACATACCCACACGATATATACCACTGACTGTGAATCGCTTGGTTCGTGGCACGATGCCGGCAGGCGTCACAATGCCCTCCGCCAGCGTCACCGTTATCTTGTCGCCAATCGATGCGCGCAACGTGGCTGCGAGTTCCACGCCCAAAACAATATTGAAGCTGCCAGGATTGAGGCTGGCCAAATCGCCCTCGATCATGACCTCATCGATACCTGATACCTGTGCCTCGAGTTGCGGATCCACGCCGCGAAACTGCGCGCCGCTTAGTTGATGTTCAAATACCAGCAACCCCTGCCCGTTGACATATGGCGCTGCGGCCGCAACATCGGCTTGCGCTTCTGCAGTATCAACCCAGGTTCTCCAGTCCGCTATGCCGCTATCCGTATTCTCGATCGTGGCGTGCGCCGACATCGCCAGCAGCCGATCTTTCAATTCCCGCTCGAAGCCATTGACGACGGAAAGCACGATGATGAGAACGGCCACCGCAATTGCTATTCCCAGCATTGATATTGCCGAGATCAGCGATATGAAACCGTTGCTGCTACGTGATCGCACGTAACGGTTGCCCATCCAGTATTCGTATTTGCCAAACATATTCGACTAATACCGCAGCGCTATCGCTGGATTAACACGCGCTGCACGTCGTGCCGGGTACAGCGTCGCCAGTGAAGTCAGGACAAATGCAGCGACAGAAATAGTGATTACGTCTTCGGCTTCCAGCGTGGATGGAATCTGCGTTACGTAATAGACATCCCCCGGCATGATCTGAAAACCAAACAGCTGTTCCAGCACCGGCACAATGGTCGGGACATTGATGGCGAGTACTACGCCAGCGAGCACACCGAAAAACACGCCCAGCCAACCAATCACCGCACCCTGAATAAAAAAGATGCGCACGACATCGCCTGGTCCCATTCCCAGCGTTCGCAATATAGCGATATCGCTGGTTTTGTCGGTAACAACCATGACCAGGCTGGCCACGATATTGAATGCCGCCACACCGATAATGAGAGATAGCAGCAACGACATCATCATTTTCTCAAGCCGAATGGCGCGGAAATAACTGGCATTCTCTATGGTCCAGTCGCTGGACTTGAACCCGGAGCCGAGCCTCTCGGTTAATGCTGCCGAAATAAGTGGTGCAGCCATAACATCATTGGTCAGAAATCGGATAGCGCTGACCCGATCATCCAAAGACAAGATGCGCGCTGCGTCACTTATGTGAACCAGCGCCAGCATTGAATCGTGATCCTGCACGCCAGCTTCGAACACGCCGCGCACGATGAAGCGTTCAAGCACAGATTCCAGTGTGCCGTCTCCTGTCGGTCGCGGGATGAGCAGGACAACGCCATCACCAATCCTGACACCAAGATCCAGTGCGAGAAATCTGCCAAGAACGATACTGTGTGTGTCCGGCTGCAGTACTTCCAGACCTCCCTGCAGGAAATTGACAGTCCTGCCAGACATCGCCTGTTCTTTCCCGGGAAGGACTCCATTGACCAGGACAGCCTTGAGGTTGCGGCTGGTGCGAATCATACCCTCCATCTCGATAACAGGCGCGGCGGCTACCACACCCGGGTCCTGTTCGATTTCCTGCTGAACCTCTGGCCAGTTTTCCAGGGATCCGTCCGTACCCGTGACGTAACCGTGCGCCGTCATACTCAGCAAGCGGTCGCGAAGCTCGCCCTCAAAGCCATTCATTACCGACAATATTACGATTAATGCAGCGACCCCCAGCGCGATGCCGGCAAGCGAGATAAGCGTAATGAAAGAAACGAATCTCGTTTTTCGCTTGGTCCGCAGGTAACGGAGACCAACAAATAGTTCTACTGCTTTGATCATCCGGCGCATTAAAGCATATAAATGGACCGGAACCCGCGCGACCGCCCGCGATGAAATCCAGTAAAAGTGTGACCTGGGTCGCATTTGATCAGCCACTGCGCAAGTCAGGGTGGCGATGTCGGCCGGGTCTGCGCAATACTGAGAACCAGTTCAGCGTGACGACCAGCTGACGGTGCAAAAATCCTGTTGCAGCAACTGTTTTCGGCCTTGTGCGCAATGTATAGTCGCCGGGGCAGGCACCTGGAGAGGCTCCAATGACAAAAAAGATCAGCACAATTATTCTTCTCGCGCTTTCGTTCGGTTTAGGCGGCGTGATCAGCGCGGATACCCTGGACATGAGCAGCAGCGATCGCGCGGCAACTTTCGATCAGGCTGGCAAACCGACGCGCGGCATGACGCAGCAAAGCGTTGAGAGCAATTTCGGCAGCCCGCAAGCCGCTCGCAACGCTATTGGTGATCCACCCATTACTCGTTGGGAATACGCCAACTTCGTCGTATTTTTCGAATACGACCGGGTAATTCACGCCGTATCGAAATAGTCTGGCCTGAATACCAATGCATCTGTAAAGACGCGCACCCCGGTGCGCGTTTTTCGTTGTAGCGCAGGCAAAGAGTGACTGTGCGATAATTCGTGGCCCTTCTTTTCCAGACAATCCAGTGGCGCGCTACCTATTATTTAACCCGGATACCAATGCGCGCGCCGCAAACGCCCTGTCCCCCCATTCAATAAGCTCGCTAGGCAGGCAGATTGGCGCAGCCGCCCCCCTGGTCGCGGTCGAGCTTGCACGTGCTTTGCGCAAGCCGCTGGTCGTCCTGGCCACCGATCCGCGTCACGCCGACCAGCTTGAAGCAGAAATTCGCTGGTTTGCCGGAGCAGACCTGCCAGTACTGCATTTCGTCGAGTGGGAGACCCTGCCCTACGATAGTTTTTCTCCGCACCAGGACATCGTCTCGCAGCGCCTGCAGGTCCTGGCGACGCTTGGAAAAATGCAACATGGCATCGTCATTGTCTCCAGTCCCTCTCTGCTGCAGCGACTGCCGCCGGTAGACTACGTCGCGGCCCGTACACTCATGTTGCAGCTTGGGCAATCCATCGACCGCCAGGCGTTTACCGATGCCCTGACCGCGTGTGGTTACCTGCGAATACCACAGGTATCTGAGCACGGTGAATTCGCTGTCCGCGGCTCGCTGCTCGACGTTTACCCAATGGGGTCCACGGTCCCAATTCGCATCGATTTTTTCGATGATGAGATTGAGAGCCTGCGTCAGTTTGATCCGGAGTCGCAACTTTCCGGAAAAATAATCGACTCAATACGCATATTGCCGGCGCGGGAAATCCCGCTGGACGAAAGTGATGTCAAAAGCTTTCGGCATCGCTACCGCGAACGTTTCGAGGGCCAGCCATCGCGCTCACGCGTCTATCGGGAAATCTCGGATGGCATCGCACACGGTGGCATCGAGTATTACCTGCCATTATTTTTCGACACCACCGCCAGCTTCTTTGATTACCTGCCATCGGATTCCGTGATTCTCGCACCGACCGACCTGCGCCCGATCATCGATCAGTCCTGGCAGGAGATAGGCGAACGTTACGAATTGTGCAGCCTTGATCGCGAACGTCCGATTCTGCAACCGCATGAAAGTTTTTTTACGCCGGAAGACACGGAAAAAAAGCTGGCTTCTTTTCGCCGAATCGAATTCAGCGGCAATTCCCTGGAGGAATCCACAGGGACGCTGAATTTATCGACGCGAATGCCACCGGCATTGAAAATCGAATCTCGATATGAAGATGCTGCCGCATCACTAATGCAGTTCCTGAATTCCTTTGACGGCCAGGTACTCTTTACTACCGATTCGCCGGGACGACGAGAAACCGTTTTTGATTTACTTTCCGGGCGCGGCCTTGACGTTTCCAGGGTCGAAGACTGGTCGTCATTCGTCGATTCTGAAATGCGCATCGGCATAGCCATCGCGCCGATCGAGTCTGGTGTTTTGCTACCAGCAAGCGGCGTCGCGATCATAAGTGAACAACAGCTTTTCGGCGAACAGCATCAACAGAAAAAACGCCGTCGACGCGCCGAACGCGATCCTGAGACTATTATCAGGCAACTCAATGACCTGCAGGAAGGCTCGCCCGTCGTACACGCTGAATACGGCGTCGGTCGTTATCTTGGCCTGATAACCCTGGAAACCGGCGGTACCAAGGGCGAATTCCTGCATCTTGAATACGCGGACGGTGACAAGCTCTACGTGCCGGTGCACGCGCTGGAGCTGATCTCCCGATACACCGGCGCAGCAGCTGAAAATGCCCCGTTGCATCGTCTTGGCACCGACCAGTGGGCGAAAGCGAAAAAACGCGCCATTGCAAAAATACGGGACGTCGCTGCCGAGCTGCTCGACATTTACGCTCGCAGGGCCGCGACGCCCGGTTTTCGATTCCACTGGTCCGAAGCCGACTATCGCGCCTTTGCAGATGGCTTTCCGTTCGAACCGACAGACGATCAGGCGCGGACAATCGATGAAGTGCTGGCCGATCTTGCGTCGGATAGCCCGATGGATCGCGTGGTATGCGGCGACGTGGGCTTTGGCAAAACCGAGGTCGCGTTGCGCGCCACCTTCGCTGTCGTTCATGGCGGCAAGCAAGTCGCGGTACTGGTGCCCACTACCCTGCTCGCCCAGCAGCACGGCCAGACATTTCAGGATCGTTTTGCCGACTGGCCGGTACGGGTCGAAGTCCTCTCGCGTTTTCGCTCTGCGAAGGAAACCAGGGAAATTGTCGAAGGACTGCGCTCGGGCAACGTCGATGTCGTCATTGGCACGCACCGCCTGTTGCAACACACGAAAGATTTCAAAGACGTCGGCCTGATTATAATCGACGAGGAACATCGTTTCGGCGTGCGTCACAAAGAGGCCATAAAATCCCTGCGTAGCGAAGTCGACGTTCTCACCCTGACGGCAACGCCGATACCGAGAACGCTTAACATGGCGCTTGGTGGCCTTCGCGAGATGTCGCTGATCACGACCCCCCCCGCGGGCAGGTTGTCGGTAAAAACATTCGTCAGCGAATGGAATGATGTCCTCATTCGCGAGGCCTGCCTGCGTGAAATCAAACGTGGTGGCCAGGTCTACTTCGTCCACAATCGTGTCGCAGACATCAATGGTGTTGCGGAAAAGCTGAAGAAGCTGGTCCCTGAAGCAGATATTCGGGTCGCCCACGGACAAATGCGAGAACGCGACCTCGAGCAGGTCATGCTCGACTTCTACCATCGGCGTTTCAATGTGTTGCTGTGCACGACGATTATTGAAAGCGGCCTTGATGTACCGACTGCCAATACCATTATCATCAACCGGGCCGATCGTTTCGGGCTCGCGCAGTTGCACCAGTTACGTGGCCGGGTCGGTCGCTCACATCATCGCGCTTATGCTTATCTTGTCGCGCCACCCAGGGCCGTAATGACGGCCGATGCGATAAAGCGACTCGAGGCAATTAACGCTCTGGAGGACCTTGGTTCCGGCTTCACACTCGCAACACACGATCTGGAAATTCGCGGCGCGGGCGAGTTGCTTGGCGATACGCAAAGCGGGCAAATACAGGCAATCGGTTTTTCGCTGTATACGGAGTTACTCGGACGGGCCGTGGATGCACTGCAGCGCGGTGATGTGGCGGACCTGAACAAGCCGCTGAATGCAGGTACCGAAATCAACCTGCACGTGCCGGCGCTGCTCCCGGACGACTACGTACCGGATGTTCACCTGCGCCTGATTCTTTACAAGCGCGTCTCCGGAGCCAAATCGCACAGTGAGCTCCGCGACCTGCAGGTGGAACTGATCGATCGCTTTGGCCTGCTCCCGGAAGCCGCTAAAAACTACATGCGCATCGCCGCCATCAAGCTTGACGCGATCAGGCTTGGCGTCGAGAAAATCGATGCGTCCGATGCGGGCGGCTACCTGATTTTCGCTGATCAAACCAGGGCAGACCCGCTCGAATTGGTCAAGTTGGTGCAAAATGAAGGTCAAATCTATCGTATGCAGGGCGCACATCGACTACAGTTCCGTCTGGATCTTGCTGACATCGCTGATCGCTTTACTCAGGTCGAAAAGTTGCTGGATAAACTGACCGCAGACGATGTCGAAAACAAGGTAATGACGGGCTGATACCCGTGATGTACAGACTGAGATGAACAAATGACGTTTGACAGGCTCGTAGAAGAAAAGGGAAATTCCAGCTGGCGATACAAGCTGGCAGCCGGCGCATTGGTCGCTCTGGCTTCCGGCATTGCTCTCGGACAGCAGGTGGGTAATCCCGCCACCCTCGCTCCTGCAGAAGAAGTTGAGCCGATTCCGCGCTACAAAGTTGAGCTTATCGTATTCGAGTACAACGCCGGCAACGCCGCTGACATGGAGCTTTTCGCGCCCGACGTCGTGCCGCTGGAAGATGAACTGCTGAGCGAATTTCCGTTGCAGGAGCATGCCGATGCCGGGCAGCTTGAAACAACGCAGCCACTGGTGTTTGCGGACGACGTCGCGGTCGAGGAAGAAATTCTGCCACCTCCATTTACTGCAGAAGATCTTGTCCTGAAGGAAATATCGACCCACGAGCAAGCGGGCCTCAAAGTTCTTGATCCGTCGGAGTATGTGCTCAATGACATCTACGACAAGCTGGTCGAGCTCGATGCTTACACGCCGTTAGTGCGCACCGCCTGGACTCAGGAAACCATTGAGGAGAATCTGACCACGCCTATAAAACTGCGTCGGCTCGGGAATTCGCCGTTGCGACTAAATGGTACCGTCACGCTGTATCTCAGCCGGTACCTGCACCTGGTTGTCGATCTTGCGCTGGATGAAAAAACAGCCCGACCTGACCCTTATGCCCAACCTGACCCAGCGGATCGTGCGCCCTACTACGGCGACAACCGCAGCCGGTCCGATGACGACTTTGGTTACGCACAGGAATATCAATCTGCGCCCGTTCACTTTCGAATCGAGGAAGATCGCATCGTCAGGAATGGTGAATTACGCTACTACGACCATCCCAGGTTTGGCGTATTGGCCAAAGTAACGCGCGTTGAGGAAGTCCGGCAGGAGATTGGGACGACGGCGCCGCCGATCAGCAGCACGGCCAACTAGTTACTTCTGCAGAACGCTGCTGAGAAAGTCCTTGGCATTCGAACCGTCAGATCCCGCCTGCACGACTTTGGTGTGATAGGAAACCGTTACGAATTTCGCCACCCTGGAACGCGGGTGATGCAGACCCAGTCCGCGCACCGCAGTCGAAATCTTCGCTGCGAAGTCACCCACGCCATCTTCATCGGATGCGTGTGACAAAACGACCAGCCGATCCACATCCTTATTTTCGATTCTAGCCGCGACGTCGCTGGCGCGCCGCAAACAACGTCGAATAGCCTGGGCCACGCGCCGCTGACATGAATCTGCGGCATGCCGGCCGAAGACTTCGAGGTACGCATCGAAATCGACCAATGTGAACGCCACCAGCGCAAGCGAGGATTTTTCGCGTGCGGCAACCGCCCAATCATGTTCCAGCACCTCCTTGAACGAGTTTGCGTTCAGGAAGCCGGTTACCGCGTCATCCCGGGACAGGTCGCGGATTCGCCGCTTGGCTTTTAGCAGTTCCTGTTGAATATCACCATCGGCAGGATAAACAGATCCTGTTCCACTGCGCCAATAGGCAGCGTAATAGCTGGCACTCTCACCTTTAGCAGCGGCCAGCGGTTTCAGGAGCAGGAGATAGTCGCGGCCATCAAGTTCGACGGCAATGCTGGTTTCGTGGCGCGCTCTTACGCTTTCACTGATCTCAAGCGCGAGATCGCGACCGACCATGTGTTCCACAACATCGGCAAACGGTTTATCGAGAACTTCTGTATCGCTGGCGAGAGACTGGTATGCGGCGTTGCACAAGACGACCGGCCAGTCCGGATGATCGATCTGCGCAACCAGAACAGGTTCTGCCGAATCGGCAATAATCTGCTGCAGGATTTTGGCCTGTAATTTTTTCATTTTTCCAGATGCTCCGCTGCCACGTCACAATGCTCATGGTGCAACAAGGCCACCTTTGTCGAACCGCTACCGGGCTGACGGCGAAAAAAATGCAGCCGAAACCATCTTATACAAAAGGTATCGGGTCAACTGCGAAAAAATGCAGCAAGAAGCGCCATAGCCTTTGTTCTGGCCGCCATCGTACTCGTTTCCACCTCCGCGTGTATCGCATTTTCGCTGCGCCCTGCTGCATAATTGACGATGAGCGACAGGCACGCATAGTCCATGCCCAGTTCCATCGCCAGTGACGCCTCCGGCATCAAGGTCATGCCAACGTAATCGGCACCATCGCGCTCCAGCCTGTCCACTTCGGCCGCCGTCTCGAGACGTGGCCCTTGTGTCACTGCGTAAACACCACTGGCGTGAACGGCAACATTCGCCGCCGCAGCGGCGCGCAGCAGCCCTTGTCGCGACGACCCCGCAAATGGCTCGGTAAATTCTATGTTGACGATCGCGTTGCTACCATCGTAAATACTGTGCTCCCGATCATGCGTATAGTCGATGAGTTGATCGGGCACGGCGATCGCACCTGGATGAATATTCGTTGCGATGACGCCGACGGTATTCAATCCAATGATGCAATCGACCCCAAGCTGCTGCAGCGCTTTCATGTTTGCCCGGTAGTTGATTTTGTGCGGCGGTATGCGGAAATCATCACCGTGTCGTCCGAGAAAGAGTACTGGTCGATCACCAAAGACCAGCGCACGAATCGGACTGGATGGTTCGCCGAAATCTGTTGTGACGACCTGCTCGGCCGAATCAGCGGCCATTTCCTGAAGACCGCTACCGGCGATGATGGCGTATTTTTTTTCTGCTCTTACCACTGTCTGCATCCTGACGAAAGAATTGATCAAATAATTAAGGTCCGGTCCATGAAGGCTTTACGGGCCACCCTGAAATTAGCCGGTCAGATAATAAAATCCTGGCCGGCATAAAGCGACCCAAAACAGGCTTCCATCCTCTATACTTTGTAGGTCGGTGTGCGAGATTTATGCCAGATCACTGATGATGAGGAACCAGAACAAGTCGTGCGAATAGCACAGAGGAGGATTTATGGGCGCATTTGAGAATGCCAGGAAGTTTTTTGACGCTTGCGACAAGCCGGCAGGCTGGGCTGGTTGCAAGCAATACGTAGCGGACAACGCCTCATTCGTCGCGCAAAGTGAACCCCTGGCCGAGATCACTACAATAGAAGGTTATTGCGAATGGATGGCGGCTTTCGGCAATGTAACCGTGCCGGGGGCAAGCTACGATTTGCACACCAGCAGTTACGACGAGGATAGCAATACGGCCGTATTTTTTGCGACTTATCACGCGAAGCACACCGGCGAAGGCGGGCCCGTGCCGCCAACCCAACAAGAAACCCATTCGCACTATGTTTATGTTCTATCCATGGACGCCGACGACAAGGTAGAGAAAATGGTCAAAATCTGGAACGCACCCTGGGCGTTGAAAGAGCTCGGCTGGATGTAGGGCTGCCAGGTTTTGCGATGACGTGTCACTGATACAAAGCGCTCACGGCCATATTCCAGTCGATGCCGCCACCGTTGTATTTGCTCACACAAGTGTTCGCATCGATGAACAAGTCCTCGTAACGATTGCGCATGCGCTCAGTAATAGTGAGCGTGTTGGAAAACGCCGGGATGTAGCCGGTCCGGGCAATGAGTTCCCCGTTGGGATTTCGGAACTCGACCCTCCCCTCGGCGTTTTTCGTGCAGGAGAAGTTACCCTCATGCACGAGCCGGTGATGATGGCGACAAAGCTGCACCAGATTGGCAAGACTGGTCTCACCACCCTTGCTCCAGTGCTTGATATGGTGCCCGTCAATGTAATGTTTCAGCGTACAGGCCGGAAACTGGCAGCCCTCATCCCTGGCTTTTAATGCTCTGCGCATTGCAGGCGGGATAATTCTCGATTTTCTGCCGATATTGAGCGGCGTACCATCTTCATCTTCGGTAAGAACACTGATCCCGGCATCACAACAGATTCGTCTCGATGTTTCCGCGGAAACATGCGGTCCGTTTTCCAGGAAGCGAATATTCAAAACGACCGCAAGCCCGTAATTTCCGAATCAGGCGTCCAGCTTAAGTTCCGGCCGGTCGAGCCAGTGATGCAGCCGATCGGTTGCCACGTGCCACTCTTCGCTGGCGAGTAACGTCTCGCGCATTACCTGTCCGGTCCCATGCAGGCGTGCCAGACGGACCAAAGAGAGTGGATTCGAGTATTCCCGTAAAGCTGCAACGGTTGTGCTGGCGGCCGGCCGATCGTTGCACACCAGCACCATGTCACAGCCCGCTTCCAGCGCCAGTTTCGCCCGTGCCGGCATCGAGCCGAAGCGCTCCGTGGCCTGCATACTCAGGTCGTCGCAGAAAACGGCACCATCAAAGCGTAGTCGCGAGCGCAGCTGGTTCTGGATCCAGTAAGTCGAAAACCCTGCCGGTGCCGGATCCAGCTCTGCATAGACAACATGTGCCAGCATGACGCCGGCCAGCTGGCGCTTGCGGATCATTCTGTCGTAGGGCTGCATGTCGTCCAGTAAATCGCCATAACTGCGCCGGTCAATGGGTAGTTTCTTGTGGGAGTCTGCGACGACGGCGCCATGGCCTGGGAAGTGTTTGCCAATTGCCACCATGCCGGCGCTGCGCAGACCAAGCGCAAACGACCCGGCCAGGTCGGCGACCACATCCGGTGTCTTGTGAAACGCGCGATCACCGATGATTTCGCTCACACCCCAATCGATGTCCACACAAGGTGCAAAACTCAGATCAATATCCATCGCTCGCAGTTCCGAGGCGATCAGCCAGCCGGCAGACTTTGCCAGTGACAGCGCAGCCTCCGGATCGCTGTCGTATTGCCGCCCCAGCTGGCGCATGGGAGGAATAGTGCTAAAGCCCTCACGAAAGCGCTGCACCCGCCCACCCTCGTGATCGACCGCAATCAGCAATGGCGGGCTGCGGACGGCTCGAATTGCGGACACGAGCCCGGCGAGTTGTCCCGGCGACTCGTAATTGCGGCTGAATAACACGACGCCACCTACCGCGGGCTCGCGCAGCAGCGTGCGGTCGGCCGAGGTCAGCGCCAAACCCTCGATATCGAGCATTACGGGTCCCAGTGCCATCTCCTAAGACTAGCAGCTTGCCGTGAAACCCTCATTCAATTGTTGAATTCAAAATAAGTATTTGTTTTTACTTGTCTTTATGAAACACGGCGATGGACTCGACGTGCGCGGTGTGCGGGAACATATCGATTATTCCGGCCGCCTCGAGCTGATAGCCCTGCTCGTGCACCAGGATGCCTGCGTCCCTGGCGAGTGTGCCCGGATGGCAGGAGATATAGACAATCCGCTCGGCACCAATCCTGCCCATGTCACTGATCAGCTCCTGGGCCCCGCTGCGGGCCGGATCCAGCAAGACACGATCCCAGCTTTCGCTGTGCCAGCGTTCCAGGCTGTTTGCGACGCACAAATCGGCGCAGCGAAACTCGCAGTTATCAATGCCGTTGCGGGACGCATTGTGACGTGCCCGGTCAACCTGGCGCACCTCCCCCTCAATGCCAAGTACATGGCCCGCTTTGCGTGCCAGTGGCAACGAAAAGTTGCCGATGCCGCAGAACAGATCGAGTACACGATGCTCAGGGCCCGGTTGCAGCAGGCGAATCGCCGCGGCCACCATCAGGCGATTTACCCTGCTATTTATCTGGATGAAATCCGTTGCCTCGAATTCGATTTCAATATCGAAATCCGGCAACGTATAAGTCAGCGGCAGGTGCGCTGGCCCTGGCTGCAAGGCCTCGATGGTATCGAGACCACCACTTTGCAGCGCCACCTGTATCTCGTACTCGCTGGCAAAGGCATGCAGCAACGCTTTGTCCTCATCCGTTGGCGGATCGAGCACCCTGAATACGAGTGTCGTCACATTGTCGGCAACCGCCACTTCGATCTGCGGCAACCTGCTGCGAATGCTTAAACGTTCGATGAGTTCGCTTAATGGATCAAGCAGGCTATCGACCGGCTTCGACAACACCTCACAGCGGTGCATGTTGGTCACAAA
>SMUY01014282.1_pt1 | contig 65588 bp, 62 predicted proteins | sample 2456441 | NCBI WGS metagenome assembly SMUY01 (sample SAMN11095931, study PRJNA526329) | marine sediment metagenome | biome: Marine sediment; feature: Surficial sediment; material: Deep marine sediment; isolation source: Hadal surficial sediment | place: Pacific Ocean | collected 2014-11 | depth...
ATCACGCGCTGCTTGCCTCCGCGCCGCCGGATCGCCTCCGCCACGCCCGTGGCAGCCGAGACCGACGTTCCCGCGTGGCCCGCCCCGAAGACATCGTAGGGCGATTCCTTCCGCCGCAGGAACTTCCCGATGCCGTCGCGTTTCCCGATCGTGGGGAAGAGCTCGCGCCGCCCCGTCAGCAGCTTGTGGGGATAGCCTTGATGACCCACGTCCCAGATCAGACGATCAGCGGGCGTATCGAAGACGTAGTGCAGCGCCACTGCCAGCTCGACCGCGCCCAGGCTGGCCGCCAGATGTCCTCCGGTCTTGGAGATCACAGCGATGATCTCCTGCCGTAGGGCCTGCGCCACCTCACCCAGCTGCTCAGGCGGGAAAGCGCGCAGATCGGCCGGGCACGCGATACGGTCCAGGATGGATCCCATGGCCCCTACGTTAGCCACCCGAGCAGGCGCCCGGCTAGGCCTCGCAGAGCAACCGCCCGCTCGGCGCAGGGCGCGAGGGCCTCGAGCGCCGCAGCCAACTCGGCCTCGGCCCGCGCCCGCACCTCGTGCTCCGCCAGCACACGCAGGATCGAGCACTCCTTGGGATCGGCATCCCGCAGGTCGTCCAGGAGCTGGTAAGCCAGCCCGTAGTGCCGGCCGAAGTGCTCGAGCGCCTGCTCCTGGACCGCTGTCGCGCCGAGGCTACGCGCGCCGCCCCAGCCCGCGTACTGAAACAGGGCGGCCGTCTTGCGCTGGTGGATGGACAGGATGCGCTCCAGCGAATCACGTCCAGCGGCGAAGGCCAGGTCGTCGGCCTGCCCTCCCACGAGCGCACGTGAGCCCGCAGTCTGGGCCAGGCGCGCGATCAGCTCGGGCGCCGCGTCGGGCGTCGCCAGCTGGGCAAAGGCCTCCGCCAGTAGCGCGTCGCCCACGAGGATGGCGGTGGCCTCTCCGTAGCGCACGTGGACCGTTGGTCTGCCGCGACGCTCTTGATCGTCGTCCATCGCGGGCAGGTCATCGTGCACCAGGGAGTAGGCGTGAACCAGCTCCGCGGCGGCCGCGACCGGCAACACGCGTTCAGGATCGCCTCCGAGGGCCTCGGCTGCCCCGAAGGTGAGGGCCGGCCGTAGGCGCTTACCGCCCGACAGCACGGCGTAGCGCATCGCCTCATGCAGCGAGACCGGGGGCTCGGATGCCGGAGCCAGAGCTTTGTCCAGGTAGCGCTCGACCCGCTCTGCGCTCTCCAGCAGGAAAGCGTCCAGGCTCCAGCTCGCGCTCACTCTTCCCTGGCTACGTCGACGGCACGCTCGCTCACGCCGTCCGTTCCTTCTTCGAGCTGGCGGATCCGCAGCTCCGCGCTCTTGAGCTGCTCCGAGCAGCGTCGCACCAGCCGCACCCCCTCCTCGAACCTACGCAGCGAGTTCTCGAGGCTCAGCTCGCCGCGCTCGAGCTCGCCCACCAGATCCTCCAAGCGCGAGAGTGCTCCCTCGAAGTCGACGTCTTCGCCGTCGCCCATCATTCCGCCGCCGTTTTGGTCACGGATGCTCGCAGCGCGCCCCGCGCCAGCCGAACTCCAATGCTTTCGCCGACTCTCACCTGTTCGCTCGACTGGAGGATAGCCCCATCCGACTCGCGCCGGACGATCCCGTAGCCGCGGCCAAGCACCGCCAGGGGAGAGAGCGCGTGGAGCCGTCCCCCCAGCGCTCTCAGCCGAGCGCCCTGACGTTCCTGAAGACTCTCGACGGCTCGCCCGAGCCGCTCCCGCAGGGGGGCCAGCCGGATCGAGCCCCGCTCGCGCTCGTGGCCTACGGCGTGAAAGAGACGTGAGCGTGCGTCGCCAAGACGCCGCCCCAGCTCGGTCAGGCGCTGCGCCGGGTGCACCAGAGCCCGGCTCAGGCTCTCGAGCCGATGCCTCAGGGCCTGATGTCGCATGCGCTGGCGCTGGGTCAGCTGCGCTCGCAACGCACTCAACTCACGCAGCAACGCCGCCGCGTCGGGCACGACCAGCTCGGCCGCGGTGGTCGGTGTAGCCGCCCGTGCGTCGGCCACCAGGTCGGTCAGGACCAGGTCCACCTCGTGGCCAATGCCCGAGACGACCGGCGTCTCCAACTCGAAGATCGCGCGCACAACCTCCTCGCGGTTGAAGGTCCAAAGGTCCTCGATCGAGCCCCCTCCTCGGGTAACAACGATCACGTCCACCCCAGGGCGGGAGTCGAGCAGGTGCAGTCCACGCACCACCTCCCGCCAGGCCCCCTCCCCCTGCACCCGCGCGTCGTAGAGCAAGACGTCCACCGCGGGAAAGCGTTGCCTCAGGGCTCGCAGGAAGTCGTGAATAGCCGCGCCCTGCTGCGACGTAATCAGACCGATGCGGCGCGGCAGAAAGGGCAGCTTCTGCTTGTGCTCCGGATCGAACAGGCCCTCCGCCGCGAGGCGCCTCTTCAGCTGCTCAAACGCCAGCCGCAGCGCCCCCTCCCCGCACGGCTCGAGGCGCGACACGACCAGCTGCAGGAGCCCCCGCTCGGCATAGATGTCGAGCTGCGCACGGGCCAGCACCTGCATACCCTCCTCGGGCTCGAACGGCAGCTCACTCGCGGCGCGACGAAAGATCACCGCGCGCAGCTGTGCGTCGGAATCCTTCAGGTCGAAGTAGAAGTGCCCCGGACGGGAGCGATGCAACGACGCGATCTCGCCCTCGACCCAGACCTCACCGAACTCGTCGAAGAGCGCCTCGCGCAGGCGCGCGACGAGCTCGGAGACCCCGAGGACCCGCCCCTCCAGCGCCTCGATCCCGTCCCGCATGGACCCAACGTAGCACTACAGAACGCCCAGGGCTGAGTAAGCCCAGCGGCTGCAAGCGGCGCGGCAGCGCCGCGCGCGGTGAGGCGAAGCCGAACGAAGTGCGGGTGGGCGCGGCCGCCCGCGCCCGGGACCCGCAGGTACTCAGGCGCCGCTGCCGAGTTCGAGGTTCGAGAAGATGTTCCAGCTCTTGAGCAGCTCCGTGGCACGGATGAGCTGGCGGTCGAGCTCCAGCTGCCGCGCCATCGGGTCGTTCGGCTCATTGCTCTCGGGCTTGGCCTTCTTCGACTCCAGGTGACCCGCCAGGTGCTCTTCACCGAAGGTCTCCCCCTGGTCCTCGTTCTCGATGGCGGCCAGCTCAGCCTCGGTATAGGGCTCGATCAGGACGTCGGGCTGGATGCGGACCTCCTGGATGGAGCGACCGCTCGGCAGGTAGTACAGCGCCGTCGTCAAGCGCAGGCCCGACCCGTCGTCGAGCGGGATGATGGTCTGGACCGAGCCCTTGCCGAAGGTCTCACTACCCAGCACCAGCGCCCGGTGGTGATCCTGCAACGCTCCCGCGACGATTTCGGAGGCCGACGCACTTCCCCCATTGACGAGCACGACCATGGGATACTTGGGTTCGGTGCCCTCGCCTTTGGCGTGCCACTCCATGTGGTTGCCGCTGTCCCGCCCCTCGGAGAAGACGATCATGCCCTCCTCGAGGAAGAGATCCGTGACCCGAACCGCCTGCTCCAGCAGCCCGCCCGGGTTATTGCGTAAGTCGAGCACCAGGCCCTTGAACTCGCCCGTCTCCTTGTGTGCCTGCTTGAGGGCCGCCGCCAGATCACGCGTCGTGCGCTCCTGGAACTGGCTCAGGCGAACATACGGAAGCCCCGGCTCGAGGATGGACATGCGAACGCTCGAGACACGAATCGAGGCCCGCTTGATCACGAAGGGCTTGGGAGTGGTCCAGCCCTCGCGCCTGATCTGGATCATCACCTTGGTGCCACGTGGACCGCGCATGAGCTTGACGGCCTCGAGCAGGTTCATGTCCTGGGTGGAGACGCAGCTGTCGTCCTCCGCGCTGGGGCAGACCGCGACAATCTCATCCTTCGCCTTGATCCCGGCCTTCGCCGCCGGGGTGCCATCGATCGGGGCAACGACCATGACGAAGCCATCGCGCTTGGTGATCTCGATCCCGAGGCCTTCGAACTCACCCTTGGTGTCGAGCTGGACCTCCTTGTAGAAGTCGGCCGAGAGGTAGCTCGTGTGAGGATCCAGAACGTCCAGCATGCCCTTGAGAGCGCCCTCGATCAGCGTGTGCTCATCGACGTCATCCACGTAGTGCTGTTGGACGAGATGGAGCACGTTCGTCAGCAGCGCCAGTTCCCGATAATTGGGCCCGGCGAAGCTCTTCAGGTTCCCCATGCCGAGGAAGAGAAACAGCGCCACTCCCGAGGCGATCGCGAACGTGCCGACGATGCGAAGCTTGCTCATCACTTTCCTTCCTGTGCCCTCGATTCGAGCCAGCCCTGCGGATCCACGGGCTTGCCCTCGCGCCGGATCTCAAAGTAAAGCCCCGGTCCGGAGGGAGATCCAGTCTCTCCGACGGTTCCGATCGCGTGCCCCCGTTTGAGGGTGGCACCCGCGTCCACGGCGATCTCTTCCAGATAGCCTGAGACTGTCACACTATCCTGCCCGTGGTCCAGAATGACGAGCTGACCATAGCCACGAAACCAGCCCGCGAAGAGCACGCGCCCGGACGCCACGGCGCGCACAGGGGCCCCGGCCGCTGCTGCGATCTCGATGCCCGTGCGACGTATCCGGGTCCCGAACTCGGGGTCCACCTGCGGTCCGAAGCCGTTGCGGATCCGGCCCTCCACCGGCCAGGGCACGGCGCCCGGCCGCAGTCCCTCTCCGGCGGCCGGCGTGAACCCGGAGGGCATGCGCTCGAGCGCCTGCTCCAGCCGCCGTGCGGCCCGGCGCAGCTCTTCAGCCCTACGCAACTCACTGTCCGAGCGAGCGCGCAGCATCGACATCAAATTATGACGCTCCACGGAGCTTCGCCGCATCCTCTCCTGACGCGCTCCGATCTCACGCCGCGCCGACCGGATCTCGCTCATGAGCTGCTGCTGTCGATCACGACGCTCCACAAAGGCGTTCCGAGCCACGAGATGGCGCCGGAAGAGGCTCGTGTCGCGCTCCAGGACCTGGGCCAGGCCGTGTTGCCGACGAGCGAAAGCTTGAAAGTCGCGCGCCGAGTAGAGCGCGAAAATTCCGCCGGTCGATCCGAACTTATAGAGCGCAATCAATCGCGTTTTCAGATCCGTTCTCGTTCTCTCCAGCACGGGGGTCACCTCCGCCAGGCCAGCGCGCGCCTCCTCCAGTTCCTGTTCGGCCGTTTGCTGCCGCTGCCGCAGTCGGCGCACGCTGCGGCGTGTCTCGCTCAGCTCCCGATCGATCGCATCCAGCTCCTGGAAGTGCCCCTCGGCCTCTTCAGCGTAGGCCCGGGCCCGGGCTTCCCTCTGCTCAATCTCGCGCCTGATCTCCTCGAGCCGCTGCTTGTGGTCCGCACTCCGGGCCGGAGACCCAGGCACCAGCGTCAACAGCGCACAGCAGAGCACCGCCGACCCCATTCGAGTCAACGCGTCTCCTCCAGCCTGATCAGCGAGAGTACGGACCCCCCGACGCCGAGGCCCACGCCGATCAGGAAGAGCAGCGCAATCTGCGGGGCGCCGAAAAAGCTGGGCGCCGAGTTCCCCAGCAGAAAGGCCAGCAGGTCTCCGAGGATGGGCAGCCCCAGCTGAAACAGGCCGTAGAGCAGCCCCACTGCGACCGCGGCCGCAACCGCCCCCTGGAGCGCACCCTCGAGATAGAACGGCAGGCGCACGAAGAGCCCGCTGGCTCCAACCAGTCGCTGGATCTGAATCTCGTCGGTACGCGCGTACAGCGCGAGCCGCACCGTGCCGGCCACGACCGTGCACAACACCAGCATCAGGAAGGCACCGAGCGCCGCCCCCAGCCACACCACCGCACGCAGCAGGCGCGAGTAACCGTTGACCCAATCCTCACCCCAGCGCACGTCATCGATCTCCTCGCTCTGGGCGATGCGCGCGGCCAACGGCTCGATGGTGCTGGCGGAGCGGGTGCCGGCCGCGAGCGTGATCTCGAACGAGGCCGGGAGCGGGTTCGCCTCCAGGCCCTCCAGGATGCCCGCCTCCCGCCCCAGGTCGGAGCGCAGGCGCTCGAGGGCCTGGTTGCTGTCGACAAACTGAACCCGACTCACGCCGTCGAACGCTTCGAAGCGCGAACGCAGCTCGACCACCACGCTGGGCGAGGGCTCGGCGTTGGGCTTCAAGAACGCCACGATCCGCAGCTCGTTCCCGAAACGGACGAGCACCTGCTGCATATTCTGCACCACCAGCAGGTAGGTGCCGACCAGAAGCAGGCCGGCCGCCATGCTGCTGACCGAGAGTGTGAAGATGATGGGTGTCGCCCGAATCCCGCGAATTCCCGAGCGCAGGGCGCTCGCCAGCCGACGCAGCTGCTCCCGGTCCATCAGCTGAGCCTGCGCGCGGTCTGTGGTGGGGCGTTGGAAAAGGTGCCGGGGCGACGGTCCAAGATCAGACGACCGGACTCCAGCACGAGCCGACGATGCGGGTAGCGCTCGAGCAGGCTCGGGTCGTGCGTCGCCACGATCACGGTCGTCCCGCGGGCATGCGCATCCGCAATGATATCCATAATGTCGAATGCCAGGTCGGGGTCGAGATTGCCCGTGGGCTCATCGGCCAGCAGCAGCGGCGGATCGTTCACGAGCGCGCGTGCGATCGCCACGCGTTGCTGCTCACCGCCCGAGAGCGCGCGTGGTCGGTTGTCCAGCCGGTCGCCCAGACCGAGCCGGCGCAGCATGCTCCAGGTGCGGGCCCGGAGCTCCCGCCGTGGCAGCCCGGCGATCTCGAGCGTGATGCAGACGTTCTCGAAGACGGTCCGCTCGGGCAGCAGCTTGAAGTCCTGGAAGATGACACCGATCTGACGCCGCAGCTCGGGGATCGAGGCCGACGATAGCCGCGACACGTTGCGTCCGGCCACGATGATCTGCCCCCGACTGGGATGCTCCGCCCCGAAGAGCAGCCTCAGCAGCGTGGTCTTGCCGGCGCCGCTGGGCCCGGTGAGAAAGACGAACTCCCCCCGTTCCACGGAGAGCGACACGTCGCGCAAGCCGTAGGTCTCCCCCGGGTACCGCATATCGACGTGGTACATCTGGATCATGGCCTGATTCCCTGGAGGAGCGACCGCTTTTCTGTGTGCGCCGGAAGTCTAGCGGCCAGCGAGGTGAGCCCGGATGACCTTCGCCAGCGGCACGTCGCTGATGATGCCCTCGCCAAACTCCGGCGCGCTCGACGCCTCGGACCGGGCCGCGCCCTCGGTCCCCGTGCTCGAGCTTACACCGACGGCCTCGTCCAGCGCTCCCGATTTGAGGTTCTGAACAACGCTGCGGTGCTGGTCCTCCATGAGCGTGCGCACCACCGACTCGAGGTCCTTGCGTGAGAGAACATCCTCGTAGCTGCGCTTGCTGACCGAGATGATCGCGCCGCCCTCATACAGCAGGGTGACGATCTGCGGATTGAGCTCGCCCTTATCCTCGGTCTGGACATGAAACGTACGACCGCAGTAGCGAATGTTGGTATTGAAACCGCCGACCATGACTTTGTCCTCGGCGCGATTGTGCGGGACCACGGCGACCCTCGCAAGCGTCCGTCGGGAACGCACCCCGGTCATCGGGCGCAGGAGGGCAGAAGGTGACTCAGACGGCGCCTGACGTCCGCGGCCTGGGAGTCGGCCCGGTCGTGTTAGCGGGCGCTCCGAGCGGAGCTCGCGGCCAGGCGGGAGAACACACCGCCCGTCCACGCGTCCAGATGTGCGGCCAGCTCCCGCACTCGCAGCTGCAGCTCCGGCCGCTCTTGCTGCCGGTCCGGCGCCAGGGCTTCCAGCTCGGCCAGCACACGCAGCCGCTCGAAGTAGAGGCGGTTGACCCGCTCCAACACCTGGTCGCGCAGCTCGATCAGCAGTCGCCGCTCGCGCGAGACCGAGAGCGCGTAGCCCGGCGCGGCCAGCTTGGCCAGGTCCCAGACCAGCTGAACCTCGAAACCCAGCTTTCGCCCTTGATCCGAATCACGATCCAGAAGATCACGTACGCTGCCCGAGCTGAAGGTCTGATCGTGCTCGCGCGCACGCGACCGATCTCGATCCAGGGAAAAGGTCGTCCGCAGCTGCGGGTAGAACGCAGCGCGGCGCGCACGCGCATCCAGCCGGGACACGCGCGCGGGCGAGAGCTCGAGGTAGGCCAGCGCAGCACGCTGCACGCGGGCCACGTCCGGACCCACGCTACGCGTGGCTCGCAGAGCCAGGGCCGCCGACGGCGGGCGCGTGAGCGGGACGAGGGCGATCCCGCGCGGGGTCGCCACCAGCAGCCCCCGAGCGGCCAGCTTCAGCTCGAGAGCATCGGCATCGAGCTCGATCTTCGCAGCGGCTGCTTCCACACGGTCGAGCGCGAAGCTGTATACGCCGCGCTCGGAGGCCACCCAGAGTCTGCCGCGCGCCAGCGCGATCCCGCGTACCCTTCCCACGCCGAGCTCGATCGACTCCTGCGAAGCGCCGCGGACGCTCCAGAGACCCTTCGGCACCGAGAGCCACACGTCCGACGTCGTGCTGACGGCGCCGTTGAGCTCCCACCATCCCGTCTCCAGGCCGCGCAGGCGGGGCGCGAAGCCCGCTCCCGACGGTTTGACCCACAGCGTGCCGCGGGTCGCCACCCAGATCTGCTCCTCGAGTGCCTTCACCTCGCCCACGGCGCCCGCCGGCAGCGTTGTATGGCGGCGGAAGCGCTCCTGACCCAACGCCCGCGAGAAGAGCCCCACGTTCGAAGCCACCCACGCCGTGCCTCCGCGATCGACGCTGACGGAGTGAATCGCCGCACCCACCCCCAGCGGCAACGCCCGCGGCGCGTCCCCCGCGAAGGGCCAGGCATACAGGCCGGCGGCGGTAGCGATCAGCGTCTCCTCGGACTGCGTCGCCAGATCGCGTACACCGCCGCGCGTCAAGACCAGCCTCCAGCCGCTCGGTCTCTCCTCGTACAAGCCGCGCTCGGTTCCGAGCAGAACACGATCCCCTCGCAGGCCCAGGGCCGTGGGAGGCCCGGGTGGCGGGGCCGACAGCCAGAATGGCAGCAGCAGCACGAAGTTTGCGAGAGCCAGCACGGCCCGCGCATACAGCAAAGCGTGTGCCTGCGCGGATGCTACACACACCGTCCCGCACGCGCGCCAGGAGTGGATGTGAACTCGCCGGCGCAGCTCGCGAACGCTCGTCCTCAACCTGCGCGGCCGAACGGCCGATCTCGGGCCCGGCAACCAACACGGAGCCCAGCCCATGCTCGCCGTAAGACCACAGCGCGAGCCAGCCCGGAACAGCAGGATCCGCTCACTGGCACTGACGACGTGCTGCATCGTCAGCTTCGCATGCTGCTCCGAGACGACCGCCGCGGATCCCACGCACCCCCACGCGCACGCGACTCCGTCGTTGGAGGCGGGAGACGCGCTGGGCCGCGCCGTCTTCGGATCGCGCGTACGGCGCGCGCCGGCGCTCCCTGGGCCAAGTGCAGACACGGACGGCAGCTCGCTCACACGCCCGGCCCCGGCGCGCATCGACCCCACGGAATGGCTGTCCAGCTGGCACGCGAGGCGGAGCGCGGAGGCAACTTCCCATGCTAATCCTGCAAGGGCCAAAGGCCCGCGCTAGTACCGCACTAGCGCTGCAAGGGCCGAAGGCCCGCGCAGCGAGACGAAGCCGAGCGAAGTGCGCGCAGGCGGGCTTCGCCCGCCGATACCGCGCTAGTACAGGTTGACACGCCCTAGGCCCGTCGTAGACTCGATCCACACGCGCTGCTCCCAGGCGTCCCGAGGAGGGCCCGCCATCCTCAAAGCCCCCGACATCTGGCTCGTGCTATGCCTGTCGACCCTGCTGTGCGTGCCCGGCGCGGCGTCCTCCGACGCTGGGGCGCAGGTGTATCGCTGGCTCGACGAGGCTGGGAATACGCACTACAGCGTGCTGCAGGGAGAGCTCGGCAAGCGAGGTGCGCCGCTCAAGCCGGCACCGCTGCCGCAGGCGACGGACGTTGCCGAGCCGCTCCCCCCGCCCAGGCCGCCGCCCCCGGTGAAGCTGGGGCCGCCTGCTCTCCAGCAGCCCGCCGTGCCGAAGCGTACACCGTTTCCCACGCCACCCAGCGTGACAACGCCCGCGGAGAACGCGGATGATATCAGCGAGCTGGAAGCGTTGATCGCGCGCGACAAAGAGGTGATCAAGGACCTCATCAGCCAGGGACGTCCGAGCGGAGAGGACCTGCTCGCCGATCCCCAGCTGCGCGAGATTGCCAAGCGCCTGCCGCGTCTGCAGTCAGAGCTCAGAGCGCTGCGCGGGGAGACCTGGCCCTAGGGCCACTCCGCGATGGCTGTGCGCCCCGTAGTCGTTCTCGCCGGTGGGGTGGGTGCGGCCCGCTTTCTCAGCGGGCTGGTGCAGGTCGTGCCGCCCGAGCAGCTCACGGTAATTGTGAACACGGGTGACGACCGCGATTTCTTCGGGCTGCGCGTGTGTCCGGATCTCGACATCATCACCTACACCCTGGCCGGCCGCGTGCAGCGAGAGACCGGCTGGGGGTTGGCCGGCGATACCTTTCACTGCCTGGAAGCGCTGCGGCGTCTGCGCGGCGACGCCTGGTTTCAGCTGGGCGACCAGGACCTGGCCACACACATCCAGCGCAGTGCTCGCCTGCGTGAGGGCGCATCGCTCACCGAGGTCACGCGCGAGATCACCGCGGCCTTCGGCCTGGAGCTGGAGCTGCTGCCGATGACCGAAGCCGAAGCCCCCACGCGCCTGCTGCGGCGCGATCGCGAGCCCAGCGACTTCGAGGAGTACCTGGTGCGGGATGGCGCGCCCGATGACGTGGAGGCGGTGGATCTCTCGGCGGCCGCCGCAGCCGCACCTGCGCCGGGCGTGCTGGAGGCCCTGGCTGCGGCCGAGATCCTGCTGATCTGTCCGAGCAATCCGGTCGTCTCCATCGGAACCATCCGGGCGGTGCAGGGCGTCGAGGCGCGCCTGCGCGAGCGCCGCGACGCGGTGGCAGTGAGCCCGATCATCGGCGGCCGACCGGTGAAGGGACCAGCCGACCGGCTGCTGCGCGCGGTCGGGGCCGAAGTCTCGGCCCAGGGTGTGGCCAAGCTCTACCAGCCCATCGCGAAGGCCATCGTCATCGATCGGGTGGACGCCGGGCTGGCCCCAGCCATCGAGGCGCTGGGGCTTGGGGTGCGGGTCACGGAGACCCTCATGAAAGATACGAGAGTCTGCCGACAACTAGCTGATTTAGCTCTTAAACTTGCCAAGGGCTCGGAGTGAGGGTCGCGGCCATTGTCCCCTTCAAATGCTTCACCCGCGCCAAGGGCCGCCTGCGCACACGCTACAGCGATCGGGAGGTGGAGCAGCTCGGCCACGCCATGCTGGCGGACGTCCTGGGCGCGCTCACACGCGCCAGCTGCCTCGAGCGCGTGACGGTGTTGACGGATGACCCGTCTGTGGCGGACGTCGCACGCCAGGCGCGCGCCGCGGTCCGCCTGCGTACGCCCGACCCCGGCTTGAATCCGGCGATCGAGGACGCCACGCGCGAGCTGCTCGACGAGAGGTTCGAGGCGGTCCTGGTGGTGCTGGGTGACGTACCGCTGCTGCAGACGCCGGAGGTCGAGACGGTGGTCGAGGCCGGAGAGCAGCAGCCGGTGGTGCTCGTGCCCTCCTCCGACGGGGGCACCTCGCTGCTCTTCCGGCGCCCGCCGGATTGCATCCCCGCCTGCTTCGGCCCCGACAGCGCGAGCGCCCACGCCAGGGCGGCACGCGAGCGCGGGCTCGAGCCCCGGTGGCTCAGCGACCTGCACCCGGGCACGGCTTTGGATCTCGATACGCCCGAAGACGCGCAGCGGCTGCTCGAGACGGGCGTCGCGTGCCGCACGACCGAACTCCTGCGAAAGTTCAGCAGATGACGCGCTCGCTCACGCTGCGACAGCTGGAGGGCCTACCGGAGATCCAGCCCGGCGACGATCTGCCGGAGCTGCTGGCGGCGCAGGTGCCGGCGGGTCCGGGGGTGCTTGTCGTAGCTCAGAAGATCGTCTCCAAGGCCGAGGGCAGAACGGCTCGGCTCAAAGAGGTGGAGCCGTCTGCGCGCGCCCGCGAGCTCGCCCAGAAGGTCGAGAAGGACCCGCGCCAGGTGGAGCTGGTGCTGCGTGAGTCGACCCGCGTCGTGCGCGCCGTACCCGGCGTTCTGATCTGCGAGACCCGGCACGGACTCATCTGCGCCAACGCGGGGGTCGACTTCTCGAACGCTCCCGAGGACGAGTGCGCGGTGCTGCTCCCGCTCGACCCCGACGCCTCGGCGCAGCGGATTCGCCACAGGCTCGGAGCCGGCCGCGCCGTCATCATCTCGGACACCTTCGGGCGTCCCTGGCGGGAGGGCCTGGTGGACGTGGCGATCGGTGTGGCGGGTCTCGCCCCGCTCGCCGACCTGCGCGGCACGCGAGACCGTCGCGGCAGGCTGCTCGAGGTCACGGTCATGGCACGCGCCGATCAGCTGGCGGCCGCCGCGGGCATGCTGATGGAGGACGCGCCTGGCTGTCCGGCGGTCTGGATCGAGGGGCTCCCGCCCGAGGGTGAGGGCTCGCTGCGCGACCTGCTGCGCGACCCAGAACGCGATCTGTTCAGGGACTGAGGCCGACTCAAGAGTCGACCGACGCGCGCGCACCCAGGCGCGTACGAAGTCACGCGCCGTCCCGGCAGGCCGGCTCTGCCGGCCGCTACCCGGGTAGTAGAGCTCAGCTCGCCGATAACGCGTTAGTCGTGTGCGCTTCCGTCGGGCCGACGCAGCAGCAGGCCCGTCCACTCCTGAATCCAGCCCACCACCGCCGCCAAGCCCTTACCGGTACGACTGGAGACCACCGCCACGTCCTCCGTAGCGAGGGAGAGCTGGCGCGACACAGCGTCCATGCGCGCGCTCAGCTGCGCAGCGCGAAGCTTGTCGGCCTTGGTCAGAGCCAGCCGGGTGGGAATGCGCTCGGCGGCAAGCCAGTCCAGGAGCTCACGCTCCTCCTGCTGCGGACCACGTCGGATGTCGACCAGAAGCACACAGCCCCTGAGTGCAGGGCGACGGCCCCCCAGGTACGACTCCACCAGCGGCCGCCACGCCCGTTGCTCTACACGCGAGACCGCGGCATAGCCGAAGCCCGGCAAGTCAACCAGGTAGACGGACTGATCGAGCCGGTAGAAGTGAATGCGCCGGGTCTTGCCCGGCGTCGAGCTGGTACGCGCGAGCTGGCGGCGTCCAACCAGCCGATTGATGAAGCTCGACTTCCCCACGTTCGATCGTCCGAGCACAGCGACCTCGGGCAGCCCGTCGGTCGGAAACTGCGCATGCTCGGCGGCATCGTGTGCAAGCTCGGCGTTCACGTCCATTTCCCTCGGTTTGACGCTCTCCAGCGCGGAGGGTAGCTTGGGCGGAGACTCGAGCACACGGATGATCCGACATGAGCAAGGGCGCGCAGATTGCGGTTGCGGTGTTGAGCGTGTTCGCTGGGTTGGCCTGGCTCTTGAGCGCCAGCAGCTCGGGCGAAGGAACATTTCGCTACTTCGAGAACGTTTCGGCCTTTCTGGAGACGAGCCAGGAGGAGCCATCGCGGCGTAGCTTCCGTGTGCACGGATTCGTCGTCGAGGGCTCGATCGCGAAGGACCTCCCGAACGGCCACGTCGATTTCAGCATCGAGGACCCCGACCGTGTGACGGCCAGGCTCTCGGTGAGGCTGCTCGCGCTCGACATACCGGATCTGTTCAAAGACGGAGCCGAGGTCGTGGTAGAGGGCCGCTTTGAGCACGGACGCTTTCTCGCGAATCGGGTCCTGGCGAAGTGCCCCTCCAAGTACGAGGTCGTGCCCGGGACCGAGGCGTAGCTCCGAGCCCGCGCAGGAAGTTCAGGATCGTTGACCAATCTCGTCATCAGCTTCGGCCACTTCTCGCTCTACCTGAGCTTACTTTTTGCAGTGTACGGCGTATGCGCGGCGGCTTTCGGCGCCCTGCGCGGCCGACCGGAGTGGGTTCGCAGTGCCGAGCGAGCCGTATACGCGGTCTTCGCGCTACTCAGCTTCGCCATGCTCGGACTCGAGGCCGCGCTCTTGAGCGACCGCTTTGACATCGCCTTCGTGGCCCAGAACTCGAGCCGCGAGCAGTCCTGGGTCTTCAAGCTGCCGGCACTCTGGGGCGGTCAGTCAGGGTCGCTCCTGCTCTGGGGCTGGATGCTCTCTGCGCTGAGCGCGGTGGTGATTTTCCAGAACCGGACGCGCAACCGCACGCTCATGCCCTGGGTCATGGTCACGCTGCTCGCCAACGTGATCTTCTTCGCCACGCTGCTGTGCTTCGTAACGAACCCGTTCGCAACCCTGGCCCCGGACCAGGTCTTCTCCAATGGTCGCGGCCTGAACCCGCTGCTGCAGCACCCCGTGATGCTGATCCACCCGCCGATTCTGTACGTGGGCTTCGTCGGCTTCGCCGTGCCCTTCGCCTTCGCCCTGGCCGCGCTCATCTCGGGGGAGCTCGGCCCGGCCTGGTTCCGCTCCACCCGTCGCTGGACCCTCGTAGCCTGGGCCTTCCTCGGCGTGGGTCTCATGCTCGGCGGACGCTGGGCCTACGAGGTGCTGGGCTGGGGCGGCTACTGGGCCTGGGATCCGGTCGAGAACGCCGCGCTCATGCCCTGGCTCGCGGGCACCGCCTACGTGCACTCCGTGATGATCCAGGAGAAGCGCGGCATGCTGAAGATCTGGAACCTGGCGTTGATTGGTCTGGCCTACTCCCTGTGCCTGTTCGGCACCTTCCTCACGCGCAGCGGCGTGGTGAGCTCGGTCCACAGCTTCACCGCCTCGGGCTGGTTCGGATACGTGTTCCTGATCTACGTGATCGTGATGGCCGCGGTCTTCGCGGGCTTCCTGATCTGGCGGGCGCCGCTCCTGCGCAGCGAGAACCGGCTCGACTCCGTCATCTCGAGGGAAGCGAGCTTTCTCTTGAACAACTGGGCCTTCCTCGCCCTGCTCTCCATCGTGTTCTTCGGAACGCTCTACCCCGTATTCTCCGAGGCCATCTCCGGAATCAAGGTCCAGATCGGGCCGCCCTTCTTCCAGCGCTACGCGGGGCCCCTGGCGATCTTCCTGCTGGTGCTGACCGGCACCGGGCCCCTGATCGCCTGGCGGCGAGCCACCTGGACCAACCTGCGCAAGAGCTTTCTGTGGCCGGCCGCCGCTGCACTCGGAAGCGCCGCCCTCGTCTTCGCACTGGGCATGCGCCAGTTCTATCCGGTGGCCTTTCTGGGACTGTGCGCGTTCGTAACGGCCACCGTCGTCGGGGAGTACTGGCGCGGAGTCCGCGCCCGCATGCGACGGGGCGAGGGTCCGCTGCGGGCTCTGCTGGAGCTGCTGCGCCACAACCAGCGGCGCTACGGAGGCTACGTGGTCCACCTCTCGGTGGTCCTCGTCTTCATCGGCTTCGCGGGCTCGGCCTTCTACCTGGAGGAGACGCGCATCCTCCGGCCCGGGGAGACGTGGCAGCTCAACGGCTACAGCATCACGTACCGTCACGCCCAGCCGGTGAAGGATCCTCACTACGCGGGCGCCCTGGCGCGCGTGGCCCTGCAGCACCACGGTAAGCCGGTGGGAATCCTCACACCGGAGAAGCGCATGTACTTTCAGCAGGAGCAGCCCGCCACGCTTCCCGCCATCGCGAGCAGCTTGAGAGAGGACTTCTACATGATCCTCGTCGGTCTCGAGCCGGACCAGTCGGTCGCGCTCAAGGTCTATATCAACCCACTCGTGAACTGGATCTGGATCGGAGGCTTCATCTTCATTCTGGGCAACACGCTGGTCCTGTGGCCGTTTGCGGAGCGCCGAGCCGGTCGCCAGGGGTGAAGCAGGCCTACGCCGCAAAGGCCCTGGCCCTGTGGCTGCTATCCACTCTCGCGGCACACACGCACGCGGCCACCGTCGAGGGTCGGGTCATCCACCCGCAGCGTAGCGATGCGGCGGCCGACCTCGAGGTGGTGCTGCTCGGCGTCAGCCAGGAAGGCGAGCCGATCGAGCGCAGGACACGGACCGACGCGCGCGGCCGCTTTCGTGTGAGCGCGCTGCCAACGCCCGCCGCGTATCTGGTCGCCGCAACCTACCGCGATATTACCTTCCCGGGCGGCAGCGTGGTGTTCCGGGAGGAGGCGCCCGAAGAGACCCGCGAGCTCGTCTTCCACATCTACGACTCCTCGACGGACGGCACGCGTCTGGTCCTGCGCAAGATGCGCTGGGTGATAGAGCGCGAGGCGGGCGCGTACCGCGTGTCGCAGAGCTTCGTGGTCGCCAACCCGGGGCTAAACGTCATTCTGCGCGAGTCGGCCCAGCCGCCCCTGCTGCGCGTCGGGCTCGCCCCCGGACACGGCGAGCTGGAGACGCCCTTCGGCACGCTGCCGATCGGGGCGCAGCTTCGGGACGGCCTGCTCGAGCTGCGCGGCCCCTTCTACCCGGGCGAGCGCGAGGTCCAACTCGCCTACGACCTGCCCGAGACCGGGCTCGACCTGAGCACCCAGATTCGGGTTCCCGACGCGCTGCAAATGCTGGAGGTATTCGTGCGGGACTTCGGCATCCGGGTCGATGCGGGTCCGCTCCATCCCGCTCGGCCCACACGCGAGGGTGACGTGATCTATCAGCGCTACCTGGGGTTCGACCTGGCCGCGGGCACGCGTATCCCCTTCCGCGTGGAGGCCCTCCCGCCCCGCGCACCCACAGCGGCCTGGGCCGAGACGCTGGCGGCCGCGCTGGCGGCGGCCGGTCTGCTCTACTTCGTGGGCAGGCCGATTGGCCGAGCGGAGCCATACGCAGCAGCCAGCGAAGAGTCTGCGGAAACGAGCGAGCGCGAGGCGTTGATCACCGCCCTCAGTGACCTCGAGCACGACTTCGAGACCGGGAAGCTCTCAAGCGAGGATCGCGAGCGGCTACGGCAGGATCTGCGCCGCGAAGCCGTACGCGCGCTGTCCCGCGCGCGCGGGGCCCAGAGCGCCGCCGAAACCACAGCGGCGAAGCCCTGCCGCTGCGGGCGCATGCCCGCGCTGGACGACCGTTTCTGCGCCACCTGCGGAAGCCCCCTGTGAACGTGATCGAGACCCGCCAGCTCGAGAAGCGCTTCGGCACGGTGCGTGCGCTCGATCGGGTGTCCACCACGCTGCCGGAGGGGTCGACCACGTTGCTGCGTGGGCCGAACGGCGCCGGCAAGACCACGCTGCTGCGGGTGCTGGCGGCACTCACGCGACCCACGGGTGGCGAGGTTCGGGTACTCGGCGTGAATCCCTTCGGAGCGGACGGCGCCGCCCAGCGCAGCCGGCTCGGATACCTGGGGCAGGAGACGGCCCTGTACGGCGAGCTAACGCTCCAGGAAAATCTCGAGTTCTACGCGAGGCTTCACGGCGTAGACCCAGATCGCATTGAGTTTTTAATTCACGAGCTCGAGCTCGAAGGCGTGGCCGGTCGGCGCGTACAAACGCTCTCACTCGGCTATCGCCGCAGAGCCGGATTGGCGCGCGCACGGCTCACCGATCCCAGCCTGCTCTTGCTCGACGAGCCCTGGAACGGTCTGGATGCGGAGGCCTCGCAGCAGCTCACCCACTGCCTCGAGCAGCACCACAAGGCCGGCCGCAGCGCACTCGTCGCCGCGCACAGCCCCAGCGCTGGGACCGGCCTCTTCGACGCGGAGATCCGGCTCGAGCGAGGCCGGCTGCTGGGAACAGAGTCATGAGGCTACCGCAATGAACGGGCCCCGGGTCTTCGCCGCGGTGCTGGGCAAGGATCTGAGGCTCGACCTGCGCAGCTGGGACCGACTGGGTCCCATGGCGGTCTTCGCGGCCCTGGTCATGGTCCTGCTGAGCACCGCCCTGCCAACGGCGAGCGCGGCCAGCCCTGGCTGGATCCCGGCGCTCGTGTGGATGGTGTTCCTACTCACGTCGCTGCTGGGGCTGGGTCGCTCGTTCCAGGCCGAGAGTGAGCAGGGAACGATCGTGTTGCTGACCCAGGCCCCGTGTGATCGGGGCTGGGTCTTTCTGGGCAAGGCCACCGCGAACTGGCTGGCCCTGCTCGGAGTCGAGCTCTGGACCGCGTTCTTGTGCTGGGTGCTGCTGGATGTGGAGTGGGGGGTCGCGTGGCCCGAGATCCTCGGGGTCGGGCTGCTGGGCGCACTCGGGCTGGCCGTCGTGGGTACGCTGCTGTCGGCCCTGGCGTGCGCCGCCCGCTTTCCGGTGTTCCTGCTGCCGGTCCTGCTCTTCCCTCTCGTCCTGCCCGTACTCGTCCTCGCTGCGCGCATGACCGGCGAAGCGCTGGCCGGGGACCAGATCGCAAGCGCCATGTGGGTGGGGCTCGCGCTCTATGATTGGGTTTTCCTGCTGATCGCGTACTTCGTGTTCGACTACGTGTTGGAGGACTGAAGCGTGGAGGAACGGCTGATTCGCTCGGCCCGGGTGCTCGGGCCGCTGGCCCTGCTGGGCGTAGCAGTATGGCTGGGCATGGTGGTCTTCGTGGCGCCCGTCGAGCGGGTCCAGGGGGTGGTCCAGAAGATCTTCTATGTGCACGTGCCCTGCGCACCCCCGGCCTATCTCGGATTCATCCTGACGGCAATCGGGGGCCTGGGCTTTCTCCGCACCCGCAAAGAGCAATGGGACCGCCTGGCGCTCTCGGGCGCGGAGGTCGGCTTGGTCTTCTGCACCCTGATCCTGCTGACCGGACCGATCTGGGCCAAGCCCGTCTGGGGGCACTGGTGGGTGTGGGACCTGCGGCTCACCTCGACGCTCGTGCTCTGGTTTATCTATATGGCGTATCTCTTTCTGAGAGCTTTTGTTATCGGCAGCGATGCCGCGCGCACCCTCGCCTCCGTCTACGGCATCGTCGGGACTGCAGCCATCCCCTTCGTGTACTACGCGGTCGACCTGGCGCGGGGCAGCACGCTGCACCCCTCGAGCCCCGCGCGCGAGGGCCTGCCGGGCTTGATGGCGGCGACCTGGGTCGTCGCAGCGGTGGCCCTGCTGCTGGTGTTCGCCTACCTGCTGGTGCGGCGTCTGGAGGTGGCCCGGCTCGAGGCCCAGCTGCTGGCACGGGAGCCGGCCCGATGAGCTACCTGCTGGCCGCCTACACCGTGGTGCTGCTGACACTGGCCGGCTATGCGCTGCGGCTGCGGGCCCAGCGCCGCCGTCTGAGCGAGGAGCTGAGCGGGGCCCCGGGCGGGGAGTGCTAGCCGCCATTTAGTGGTTGACAGCAAGGGGCGGATCGGGATACACCGGCTGGGGGTGGCGGCTGCCGTTGCCCCCGTTCTGAAACCCCTTCTGAAAGCTACCGATGCCCCTCCCACCGACAGCTCACGTACCCGCGGATTCTGACACCAGAGCACTCTTCACAGGGGCCTACGCGCAGCTGATGGCCTCGGGGGGAATGGGCAGACCGCTTCCCTTTCAAGCACATGCACGACCTACCGGTCGACCCGCGGGGGGAGGCAACCGGAGCGCAGGGCGACCGCAGGGGTGCGGCCAAGGCGCGACCGGGAAGGCGGATCGGGGTGGGAGCATACGAGCTGGCACAGATGTTGGACTGCACAGGGCTCGAAGCCATCCACGGCTGGCCGGGATGAGCTGGGGAGGTCACAATAGATGGCACGCATGAAGCGGGGCGTCGGTTACTGCGAGAACACAGACTGCGAGGACTACGCCAAGGGCGTTTTCCTCCTGAACCACGGTGACACCTTTTACTGTCCCCGTTGCCGCCAGCTCGGAAAGGTAGAGAAGGAGCGGGGCTTCTATACGGGCAACTCGGACATCTTCAAGGAGGTCCGGGTGGAGTACAACTTCGACCCGGTCCACGGCATCTATCGCGAGATCGCGATCGTGCGCGACGAGAGTCTGTGGGGTCGGAACAACGTCTACACGCTTCAGAGTCCGCTGATTAAGACCGAGAAGCGAGCGCTCAAGGTGGCCGAAGCCATTCTGGCCAACCTCAATCGTTACCGCGGTCTGCTCTCCGGAGACGACATCCCGCGCACCACCGAGATGATCCTCTCCTTCGACGAGTCCTTCGACGAGTTCAGCCACAAGCTCAAGCAGCTCTCAAAGGAATGGGAGGCCAGCGGCCTCCGAGAGACCGGTCGGTAGCACTACTCGCGGGCTATCGGCGGCGAAGCCGCCTGCCCGCACTACGCTCAGCTGCGCCTCGCTGCGCGCCCTAAAGGGCTTGCAGCAGCTAGGCTTTCTCGGCTTTGGCGCTAATAGATCAATTTGCTGAGCGGGAACTCGACGATCCCGGCTGCACCCGCCGCCTTCAGATCCGGCAGCAGCTCGCGCACCTCGGTCTCATCGATGATGGTGTTGACCGCAACCATCTTGCCGTCCGCCAGCGAGGAGACCGTGGGGGCCGCCAGGGCCGGCAGCAGCTCGAGCACCTTCTGAAGACTGCTCTGCGGCACGTTCATCATCAGGTTCACCTTGCCGTCAGCAGCGATGGCGCCGTTCAGCAGCAGGATGAGCCGCTCGAGCTTGCGCTTCACCCAGGCATCCTTGGCCGCGGTCTCGTTGACGATCAGCCGCGGCGTGCTCTCCATCAGCGTCTCGAGGATGCGCAGGTTGTTGGCGCGTAGCGAGGACCCGGTCTCGGTGACTTCCACGATGGCATCCGCCAAGAGCGGGGGCTTGACCTCCGTCGCTCCCCAGGAGAACTCGACCTGAGCCTCGATGCCGTGCTGCTTGAGCCATTTCTTGGTCAGGCCCACGGCCTCGGTGGCAATGCGCTTGCCCTGGAGGTCCTGCAGTTCGCGAATCTCGGAGTCCTCCGGAACCGCCAGCACCCAACGGACGGGACGGGAGGACTGCTTGGAGTACTTGAGGTCCGCGAACTCCACCACTTTGGCCCCGCTCTCGACGATCCAGTCCTTGCCGGTAATGCCCACGTCGAGCACGCCCTGCTCCACGTAGCGCGCCATCTCCTGGGCGCGAATCAGTACACACTCGATCTCTGGATCGTCGATCTCGGGATAGTAGGAGCGGTCGGGAAAGCGCAGCTTGTAGCCCGCGCGCTCGAACAGCGTCGCCATGGCTTGCTGGAGGGACCCCTTGGGGAAGCCGAGCCGCAGAATCCGCTGACCCTGGCTGCGCACGAGAGCCATCAGCCTCCTCGCCGGCGGCCATCCGCCACCGTTGGGAGGCGGAGCTTATCGGCTCGCAAGCGCTACCGCCACACGCTCGCGCAGCAGCCCAAGCTGCTCCCAGCGCGGCCCCGGCCCGAAGCACGCGTCGGGCCGCAGCGGGTTGCCCTCGCAGCACAGCACGTCCTCCTGCAGCAGCAAGGACAGCGCGTTCTGGAAGGTGACGGGTGACGAGGACTCCGGGAAGCGCGCCTCCCCCACCAGGAGATGATCCTTGAGCACTGACGCCGCCTCTTCGAGGAGCTGCTTGCGCGCCTCGGTGCCCGAGCATGCCTCAACCACCTGGAAGAGCGCGCGGTAGGCCTCACACACGGGCTCGACCTGCGCGGCCAGGAGGTCGAGCCAGCCCGGCTCAGCCGTGACCAGCAAGAGCTCGTCGGAGGACGCGGGCGCCGCCCAGCCTCGCGCCAGGATGTGCCTGAGGACAAGCTCGAGCGTCGCCCGACGCTCCGCATCGCTCGCGGGCGGGAAGTACTCGAGGCGCAGCAGCTCGATCCAGGTGTTGGCCCGTGCGAGCACGGCCTCGCGCGTGCCACCGGCGCGCAGCGCCAGGGCCAGGAGCGCCGGCCACACCAGGGCCGGCGCGATCGTCGCGCGGTAATAGTCGAGTCGATCGCGCACCTCGGGCGCGTAGTGCAGCAGGTCTCCCGTGCGGGTGGACTTCCGCTCGACCAGCTGCGCCTGCAGCAGCAGCTCGAGCATGGCCTCGGGCTGGCCCTCCTTCAGCGCCCGCTCGACCGGCTCCGAGAGCTGCACCCCAAGCAGCTGCAGCAGTGCACCGATCTCCACCACCCGGCCACAGAACTCCTCCTCGCGCAGACCCTGCGTGGGACTCGCGAGCAGCGCGGCCGCCGACACGGCACTGCGTCCCGCGGTGATGAGGCCGTTGATGCACGAGCAGAGCTCGTACCCGAGACGCTCGGTGATGCGCCGTAGCTCGACACGGCGTTCCGAGTCGCTCTGTCCCGGCAGTGCAGGGTCCACGCGCACGCGCTCCGCCAGAGAGAGCGGCTCCCCGAAACGCACGATCACGCTGCCGAAGCGGTGGCGCAGGATACGACGCGCACGCACCAGCTGCATGAAGCTCTCGCCGGTCTTCTTCGCGCCTCGCCGTTCCTGCGTGATCGAGCCCTCCTCGACCAGGCGCTCGTAGGTGAACCCGACCGGCACCAGATAGACGTCACGCCGAACCCCGTGCGCGAAGGCCTCGACGATCATGTTCAGCATGCCCAGCCGGGGCATGAGCGTCTTGCCCGTACGCGAGCGCGTTCCCTCGATGAAGAACTCCAGAGTGGCGCCGTCCTTGATCAGCAGCTGGATATAGCTGCTGAACACGGCCGTATACAGCGGGTCGCCCTCGAAGCTGCGGCGCAGGAAGAAGCCACCGGCGCGCCGGAAGATGGGTCCCAGCGGCCAGAACGCGAGGTTGTTGCCCGCCGCCACGTGCGGCGGCACCAGGTGTCGCTCGTAGAAGAGCCACGACAGGATCAGGTAGTCGAAGTGACTGCGGTGGCTGGGCACCAGAATGAGAGGGTGCAGCTTGGCCGCCTCGACGATGCGGTCGACCCCATGCACCTCGACCCGTCCGAACAGGCGCTCGAACATCCATCCCACGATCACGTCGAGGATGGCCAGGGCGGTGGGGCTCTGGCGCGCGGCGATCTCGCGCAGGTAGCGTCGCGCGCGCGCCTCCACGCGTCCCCGTGAGCGCTGGCCCTGTGCAACCTCATCGATGGCCCGCTGCACCTCCGGCTCGGCCATGACCGCTTCCCCGATCTTCGCGACCTCCCGCAGCGCCGCGCCCAAGACGGGCTTCTCCTCGCGCCGAAGAAAGATCATCAGCGCACGCCGCACCTGCTTGATCAGCCGCTCCCGACCTCCTGCCCGCCGCTCATCCACGAAAGCCCGCAGATCGAGCGGGGTCCCCACCCGCACCACCAAGCTGCGGTAGTTCCAGAGGAAGGAGATGACCTTTCCGGTGTCCGTGGGGCGGGAGGGCGCGCCGTAGAAGACGTTCAGGAAGCGCCGCTCACGCCGCGAGCCCTTGCGCCAGAACAGCGTCAGCGGCACCAGTGATACCGGCGCGGGCTCAACGAAGCAGGTGTCCACCACTTCCCTCAGGTAATCCAGCTCCGAGTGCCCAGAGGCCACTGCCCCACGGCGGGTACGCAGCCCCTGCCCGATCTTGTCGGTTCGCAGGAACAGAAAGAGCGATCCGCCCTCGCGCAGGATCTGCCGCGTGCGCGCGATCTGGCGCTCCCGCATGCCGTTGAATCCCAGCCGCAACCGCTCGACCATGCCCTTGAAGAGGAGCCGCAGCGCCTGCCCCAGCGGACGGTAGTAGTAGAAACGGATCCCGTTGGCGACCGACGAGAGGCGGATCCCCTGCGATACGAAGAGCCAGTTGAAGAGGAAGTAGTCGAGCCGCGAGCTGTAGCGCATCACGTAGACCACCGCGCCACGCGCCTCCAGCTTGCGCAGCTCCTCCGCGTCGCTCGGCTCGAGCTTGAAGCCGCTGAAGAAGCGCCCGGCGAAGGCGCGCGCCGTGCGCCCGAAGCGGGGCGTCATGGCGGTGTACGGATCGGCGGCGGCCCCGGACAGCGCGGCATGCTCCTCGGAGGATTCCGGCACAGGCACCACGGGCTCGGTCACGCTCACGCTCCCGGTTTAGCCGGGAAGGGTATCATCGGCAAGCGGTTCGAGTCGCCTTACATCAAGCTCAGGGGCTCATCGGGCAGAAAGACCTTGTCCTCGTTCTGGGCGATGTCCTGCGCAGAGATGTCCCCTTCGCCCTTACGCAGCCCATCGGACATCACGATCTTGATCTCCGCCACGCGCTTACCACCGGCGAACAGGAATCTCCCGGTCTTATCCTTGGAGAGATCGCTCACCATGTACAGCACGGCCGGCGAAACGCGTGCGGGGCTCATGGCCGCGCGGCTCTCTTCGTTACCCATGCCCGCTAGGTCCTCGGTCATGCGCGTCACCGCCACTGGGGCGAGACCCCAGACGCGGATGTTGTACTTCTTACCTTCGAGCGCCAGGCAGCGCGTGAAGCCCGCGATGCCCGCCTTGGCCGCGCCGTAGTTGGTCTGGCCGAAGTTTCCGACCAGGCCCGAGGTGGAGCTGGTGTTCACGATCACCCCGCCCGCGCCGCGCTCCTTCATGTGCTTGAAGACGGGCCGTGTCACGCAGTAGGTGCCCTTGAGGTGGACCGCAACCACCGAGTCCCACTCGGACTCCTCCATCTTGGACAGGGTCTTGTCGCGCAGGATGCCCGCGTTGTTGATCAGGATGTCGACCTGGTCGAAGGCGTCGAGCGCCGTCTTAAGGATCTTCTCGCCACCCTCCACCGACGTCACGGACTCGTAGTTGGCCACGGCCTCCCCCCCGGCCAGCTTGATCTCGTCCACGACCTGGTCGGCCATGGCCGAGCCGGCACCGGTGCCATCCCGCGCACCACCAAGATCGTTCACGACGATGGCAGCCCCTTCTTGCGCGAGCAGCAACGCATGCTCGCGGCCGAGACCACCGCCCGCGCCCGTCACGATCGCCACTTTACCGTCCAACAAACCCATCACACGCCTCCTTCAGCCCCCGGGCCAGTCCTAGCGCATTATCGGCGAGCGGAGCTCGCCTGCGCGCGCGTCGGGCGACTCCTGAGTCGCCCTCCTAGGGCGGGGGCGCGGATTATACACTCACTCGAGGACCACCAAGGTTTCCCCCTCCTCGACGCTCTGGCCCTCCTCGACGCGGATCTCGCTCACACGTCCGGCGCCAGGTGCCTCGACGGGCATCTCCATCTTCATCGACTCGATGATGATGAGGACATCCCCAGGCTCTACCTGGGCTCCGACCGATGTCTCGATCTTGAACACGGTCCCCGTGATATGCGCCTCTACCTGTGTCACCAAGCTACTGCCTCCGGTTCAGGATGGTAGCGCTCGAGACACTGGCATACGGAGCCAGCCGCACGCAATTCCGGCCGGGCTGGGCTGTGCTAGCTTCGCCGCGCCATGCTCGAGACGCTGACCCGCGGATTCCGAGATGCCCGCAATCAACTGCGGGGCATGACCCGGCTCACGGACGAGAACGTCGCAGAAGCGCTACGCCATGTGCGGATGTCGCTGCTCGAGGCGGACGTGGACCTCGCGCTTGTGCGCGGCTTCCTCGAGCGTGTGAGCGAGCGCTGCAACGGCGCAGAGGTCAAGCTCCGGGCCGGGCGCAAGGAGCAGCGGCGGCAGGTCTCGCCCGGGGACCACTTCACCAAGGCCTGCTACGAGGAGCTGGTCAGCCTGATGGGGCAGGCCGAGCCCCTGGCCCCGGCGAAGCACACGCGCGCGCTGATGCTGGTCGGGCTCCAGGGCACGGGGAAGACCTCCACCGCGGCAAAGCTGGCCCTGCATTTGAAGAAGGCCGGCGAGCGCCCGCTGCTGGTGGCTGCGGACCTGCGGCGCCCCGCGGCGCGTGAGCAGCTGCAGCTGCTGGGCGGCCAGATCGGCGTAGAGGTCTACTCGCGGGAGGGGCAAGACGCCGCCGCGATCTGCGCGGACGCCGTCATCCACGCTCGCGAGTCCGGGCTCGGGAGCGTGATTCTCGACACCGCCGGCCGCCTGCAGATCGATCAGGAGCTGATGCACGAGCTCGAGCAGATCACCGCCCAGACCCGCCCCGAGGCCACGCTGCTGGTGTGCGATGCGATGATGGGGCGTGAGGCGGTCAACGTCGCACGCGGCTTCGCTGAGCACCTGAGCCTGGACGGTCTCATCCTGACCAAGCTCGACGGGGACGCGCGTGGCGGCGCGGCCTTGTCCATCCGCAGCGCGACCGGCCTGCCCATTCGCTTCATCACCGTTGGCGAGGGGACGGACCGCCTGGAGACGTTCCGCCCCGAGGGCCTGGCCTCCCGCATCCTGGGTATGGGCGACATCGTGGGCCTGGTGCAGGACTTCGAGGAGGTCGCGGATCACGAGCAGGCCGAGGAGGACGCACGCCGCCTGCTGCAGGGGCAGTTCACGCTCAAGGACTTCCTGTCTCAGCTGCGCACGCTGCAACGCATGGGTCCGCTCTCGGACATGGTCGAGAAGCTGCCGTTCGCGGGAGAGCTGCTTCCCGAGGGCGCGAACATCGACGGCCGCGAGCTCAAGCGCGTCGAGGCCATGATCCTGTCGATGACGCCGGAGGAGCGTACGCGCCCCGAGCTCCTGGATCGCTCGCGCCAGGAACGCGTCGCCGCTGGCTCGGGCACCAAGCTGGCGGACCTGGGGGAGATGCTCAAGCGCTTCGAGGGCATGCGCAAGCTCATCGGAGGGCTCGGCAAGGGGGGCGGCATGGCTGGGATGCTGTCGCGCATCCCGGGGCTAGGGAAGATGCTGGCGGGCGGCATGCCGGGCATGGATCCCGCCGCACTGCGTGAGCTGGGCGCTGGCGGGGAGGCTCCCAACCGCCGCGCCGCGCGCGCGCAGAAGTCCGAAGCGCGTCGCCAGAAGCGCAAGAGCTTGCGCAAGCACAAGCGTCGCGGGAAAAGGCACTGATGGACCCGATCATCGGAATCTCGCTCTCGCTCGACGAGAGCCGACGCTGGGAGCCGGAGCGCGAGTACCAGTACCTCGACACCAGCTACGTGGCGGCGATTCAGGATGCGGGCGGAGTCGCGATCCATCTCCCCATCCAGTCCGACGTGGAGGCGTTGGTCAAGAGCATCGATGGGCTGCTACTCCCCGGAGGCGACGACTTCCTGCCGCCAGAGCCCTACCGCGACGAGATCGCTTTTCGTCCCGTCCCCGCACGCCAGCTCGATTTCGACCGCCAGCTGCTGGGCGCGGCGCTCGAACGGGGTCTGCCGGTGCTCGGCATCTGCTACGGCATGCAGCTGCTGGCGCTGCGCTTCGGTGGCAAGCTCCACTATCACATCCCGCACGACCTTCCGCAGGCGGGCGAACATCAGCTGGCGGAAGGCGACGGTCGTCACGGGCTGGTCGTGGAGGTGCGTACGCGCCTGGAAACGCTGCTCGGACCGGATCCAGGTCCGGTGAACAGCACGCATCACCAGGCGGTGGCCGAGCCCGGCCAGGGAATGCGGGTCTGCGCACGCGCCGAAGACGGTCTGATCGAAGCGATCGAGCCCGAGGCCAGTCGCTTCTGGATCGGGGTACAGTGGCACCCGGAGAAGCTGAAGGGCCTCCATCGCGAGGCGCTCTTCGGGGCGTTCGTCAGCGCTTGCACCCGGCGCGAACGCAGCTAGCTGTAGCAGGCGCACACGGAGTGTGAACAACCGTTACCCCCCCCGGGACGAGTAACGGGCATCCAAACGAAGTAGATGTAATTGCGGCATTTCATCTACTCGTCACGGTAGATGTAATTGCGGCTTTTCATCAATGGATCGCTCCCCACCTCAGCCCAGAATTGTGTTGATTTCCAGGCGCTGACCTAATCACTGAATGCCTCGGTTTCGAGCGTCCGCCATCTCAGCCTTGATTACGCTGCTCGGTCTAGCCCTGCCCGGTGAGGCCGCTTCGGCTCCCATCGTCTTCGACTTCGAGGATGGGTTGCAGGGGTGGGAGCTGAGCGGCTCTGCACAGCGTGTCCAGACGCAGGTACTCGGTGGGGAGTGGGCGATCTTCGGGGATGGCGTCCTATCCCCATTGACCGGCTTCGAGTTGATAGATGGAATCGCCGTAGTCTCCGGCACAGCCCTTGCCATGAGCGTCGATCTTACGGGGATCTCCTCGATCTCGGTGCAGCAGTTCTTCATTGATGGCAACGAAGATGGATTGTTCTTCCTTCGGGGGATAGACCTCATTGAGAACATAATCATCGGCACCCTGGAAGCGCTTGATGTTATTGAGCCAGGTAACCCAAGCCTGAGAGGCGTAGATGTCAGCTCGACCAATGGCGTCAGCATAATAGGGTTCGCTTGGGGCTTTGAGTTTGAATCAGTGCCGCCGCAAACGATTGTCGCCTTCATCGACAACATCACCTTCCACCCCGTGCCGGAGCCTTCAAGCTTGGCGCTCCTCGCCTTCGGTCTAGCCGCGCTTGTGATCGCCCGCCGCCGGTTCGTGTAGACCAGGCGCTGAACGCCACGGAGAAATTCCGTTGCCATCTCGCTTCAAAAGACTCCTCGTCCTCGGGCGGCTTGCTCTGGTTGGGCTCATTCCTTCGCTGCTCATCCCAGCCACATCCGCTGCGGTTACCATCTCGCTGGTGCCAGATCGCCCGCCTACGATTGCGGTCGGCGAGACCGTGAACGTCGATGTTTTCATAGTACTCGACGCCGCTGATCAGGCCGTCGGCATCAGCGCCCTGGCGTTTCACCTTGAAGGGGGCTCGGCTTTCGTCAGTGTCGGGGGGTCGAGGGCTGTAAGCCCGTTTCCCACTGCGAACTTCATTAGAGTCACACTACCGAATGATTACATTACGTTTTCCCATTTCGGAACGACAGTGACGACCCCCCAGGTTAAGCTTGCGACCCTGGCCATCACCGGAGTGAATCCGGGCACGTACGATCTCGTAGCCCGCCGCTTCGGGAACTTCCCACTCATCACTTCGCCACCTGAACAAGTGGATAACCGTTACGACTTTTCCTCAGACGAGACCCTTACGATCACGATAGTCCCAGAGCCATCCTCTTGGTTGTTACTCAGCCTGGGAATCGCTGGGATGGTGATGATCCGCAGGAAGGTGGCCTCCAGAGCGTGAGCCTGAGTCGCCTGCTGCGGGGCGGTGCCGTAGAGCAGTAGATGAAATTGGCTGTTTACAGCAGGTCTTGTGTACGAATGTTACTGGCCCCGGGGCTAGTAACGCGTGTTCACATGTATGGGTCGAGGTCCTATCGGGAGGGCTTCAGCCAGACGAGTGTGGCCCCCCAGGCGCCCCGCCCAGGAGGCGCGTCCTGGAAGTCTTCGACCAGCGGGTGGCGCGCCAGCACCTCCTGCACGCGCTTGCGCTGATAACCCTTCCCCTTGCCGTGGATCAGGCGCACCTCGCGGAGCCCGATGCGCGCGGCCGCCTCCAGGTAGGCCTCCACCACTGCGGGGATCTCGCGCGGCACGAAGGTGTGCAGATCCAGCACGTCCTCGATGGGGACTTCGACGACTTCGGGGGGCGGCGCGTCGGGCTCGTCCGTACGCACGGATCTCAGGGCTCCGGGATGATCTTGTAGAGCTCCCCATCGCCATCGACGATGTAGAGCTCCCCGCGCGAGTCCTCGCCCATGCTGGTCACGAAATCGAGCGAAGCCCCAGCGTCCTGGAGGTCCGCCGTACGGTCCGTGTGGTTCTGGGCGGCGCCACCCACCACCTCAAACGTACGCACGAACGAAGGGAACTTGTTGTCGGAGTAGAAATAGGTTCCCTGGAGCTCCGGGATCGCAGCGCCGCGATAGACGAATCCGCCAATCACGGCGCTGCCACCGATGTTGGGGTACTCGTAGACGGGAAGGGTGGTGAGCATGCCCGGGTCGCAGTTGGTGGCAGGATTGAAGCAGGACGACCCTTCCAGCAGCCGCCAGCCCCAGTTCTCTCCTCCCGTGCTGGCCGCCGGCTGGAAGTCGATCTCCTCCCAGTCGCCCTGCCCCACGTCGCCGATATAGAGGTCGCCCATGCTGCGGTCGAAGCTGTAGCGCCAGGGGTTGCGTAGACCCTTGGCCCAGATCTCGTCCAGCACCCCGTCGTTCGGGTCCGTGAAGGGGTTGCTGGGCGGGATGCCGTAGTTGCCCTGGTCGGTGGCGTCCACATCGATGCGCAGCATCTTGCCGAGCAGCGTGGTGTCGTCCTGGGCTTGGTTGAAAGGATCGCCGCCGGCGCCCCCGTCCCCCAGGCCGATGTAGAGCAAGCCGTCCGGACCAAACGCGAGGTTTCCGCCGTTGTGATTCGCGAACGGCTGGGCCACCGTGATCACGACAGCCGCGCTGTTCAGGTCTGCGAGGTCGGGGTCGCCCGACACCTGGTAGCGCGCAACCACGGTGTCGCCGTCGCCCGCTCGGGTGTAGTTGACGAAGAAGAGGCCGTTCGTGGCGTAGTCCGGATGAAAGGCCATGCTGAGCAGCCCCCGCTCCCCGCCGCTCAGTACCAGACCCGTAATGCTCAGGAAGGGCGTAGCGAGCAGCGTCCCGTCCTCGATCAGCCGGATCCTTCCCGCCTGCTCGACCACAAAGAGACGGACGGGCGCGTTGGGATCGTTGGGATCGAGGGGCGGAGCCGCCAGGCCGACCGGCAGCGAGAGCTGGTCGCTCACGAGCTTGGCATCGATCGCCAGCTCCATACTCACGCTGCCCTCCTCACAGCTTTGATTCGGGAGGCCGTCGTCGAAGAGATCGCAGTCGCGCTCCAGGGCATCCGCATCGTTGAGCGCACGGCAAACATTGCACTGGACCAGCGCATCGACGAACACCGGCAGCGCCTGATTCGGGTCGTAGGGCGGGAACGCGCTCACCGGATCAACGCCCACACACTTCTTCGAGATCTTTTCCCCGAGCTGGTCCACGCACGCTTTCTGGATCTTCCCCTTCGGGTCGGCGCCCATACACGCCTCGAGGCCCGAGGCTTCGGTGATGCTGCCGTCCTCGAGCCCGCTTTTCTTGCAGCGATTGAAGGCCTTGAGCTTCGCGTCCTGACACTTCTTCGCGGCTCTGGCGACGTCGCGCTGACATCTGGAACCGGGGTCCCCGGAGGGAAGTATCGCTGGGTCCAGGTTGGCGCCCAAGAGTCCGTGGATCAGGTCGAGCTCCAATGTCATCGCGACGTCGTTGACGTTGGCCGCGTTCGTGGCTCCGAACTCCGGAGCTTCGCTGCACTTGGCATTCTGCTTGTCGATCGTCTTCTGCTTCGCGTTGGCAACCTTGTCCGCTCCAAACGTGCCGGTATCGTTCGCACAATCCTCGATGGTACCGCCGAGCGCTCCCTTGGCGCCCAGCTTGATGCACTTGCATACGTGCTTGCCCATGGTCTTGGCGACCTTCGCCAGATTCTTGTTGAGCGCGTTGATGCACTTCTGCTGGCTGGGCGACTGCTGAAACGCGCTGGCCTGAACCAAAGGGATGACGAGCGAGGCCAGGAACAGACTCAGCATCCGGGCGGTCCGAGGTCGAGCAGGAACCTCTGGCCACATGACCGCATCTCCTCGTAACCACAGAGCTAAGCGCATCGCCGTCGGGAGATTGTATCTCGACGCCGGGCCCTCAGGTCAAGGAGAAGCGGTGAGGGCGAGCCGTTGGCGGATCTTCCGGAGGATCAAACGCGAGAGGGGCTCGTCACCGAAGTACCCAACGCGCACGGAGATTTCGGTGAAATTTCCCACCCGTCTGTCCACTACCACAGTCACGCGCCGGCTGCCGGCGCCGCGCGCGATCAGCTTTGCGGAGCCCGCGGTTATAAGCCGGCTCTGAATCACGAAGTCGAGGTCGTCCATGGCCCCCTGCGCGGCTGCCCAGACCCGATCCAGATCCGCATCTTCCGCCGTGGTGAGCTCCCCTTTCGTGTAAGCCACAACACCCGCGCCAGCGATGGCGCCACTCCCTACGAGAAGCGCCGCGCAGCCCAGCTGAGATCCGATCGCGAGCACCCACAACGTGACGAGGAAACGCCCGGTTGCACTCATTTCCAGCCTCCACGCGGGAGTGGGGAGCTCTCCTGCGTTACGGGCTAACGGTGTAGCACATCAGAGTGCCGCCAGGATACGTCGTTCAGATGCGGACCTCGGCCCAGTGCCCTTGGCGCCAGCTCCAAAGGAAGATCAGCGCCTGAACACAGCGGTAGCTGATGTTCGCCAACCAGATCTGCAGCAGTCCGAAGCCCAGCACCGGGCCCAGCAAGTACGCCAGCGGCAAGAAGATCCCCCATTGCATGCTGACCGAGATGGCCATCGCTCGTCGGTTGTGGCCCGCGCCCTGATGCGCGTTGAGCAGCACCGTGCCCAGCGCATCCCACCACAGCGTGAGCGCCACCAGCCGCATCGGAAGGCTCGCCAGCGCCAGTGTCTCGGGGTCATGGATGAAGATGCCCAGGAAGAGCTCCGGGAACAGAGCGACCGGCAGCTCCAGCAGCGCGACGAAGACCAGCGCCAGACAGCTGACCTCCCAACCCCAGCGCGCCGCGTCTGCGCGCTCCCCCCCACCCAGGGCCTGGCCCACCAGAGAGGAGGCCGCCAGGCCGAAGCCGAGCATGGGGAGAATGCCGACCAGGGTGAGGTTGGTGATCACGTTGGCGGCGGCCAGCTCGCGCGTGCCGAGCTGTCCCAGGATCCAGAACAGCGTGGTCATGCCGGTCGCGAACAGGAACTGCTGCGCGCCTGCCGGTACCGAGAGCCGCAGCAACGCTCGCAGGGTGAAGCCATCGGGCAGGCGGTGCAGGAAGCCGTTGCCGCGCGCGTGGCGCAGTGCCAGCACGAAGTAGTGGAGCGTGCCCAGATAGGTGGCGACCGCGGTTGCGATCCCCGCTCCCGTCACGCCCAGCGCCGGGGAGCCCAGGTGCCCAAAGATGAGGACCCAGTTCAGGAAGATATTGCAGGCATGCATCGACACGAGCGTGCGCATGTAGAGACGCGACAGGTTCACGCCGTTCCAGTAGCCGCGAAAGGCGAAGTTCATCCCCACACCTGCCATGGCCACCAGTCGGACCTGCAGGTAGGGCACGCCCATCGCGACGACCTCGGGGTCGGAGTTGAGGGTTGGGTAGAGCTGCGGCACGAGCCAGATCAGCAGCACCGAGCCGGGGAGTCCAACCCCCAGCACCAGTAAGAGCCCGCCGTTGAGCGGCAGCGCGGTCTCAGCCCGGCGCCCCGCTCCCAGACGCCGCGCCGCGATCGCCTGCACGCCCGTCGCCATGCCCATCAGAAAGGCAAAGGCCATGAAGCTGGCGAAGCTCCCCAGGCCGACGGCCGCCAGCGCTTCGTTCCCCAGTGCGCCGACCATGCCGGTGTCCACCAGGTTCATCACGTTCTGCGAGAGCATCCCACCCAGAATGGGAAGCGCGAGCTGGAAGATTCTGTGCCGGCGCTTGGCGTCGGGGAAGAAGCGGGACCTCCCCTGGCTCAACTCGGGATTCACGGAGCTAACACGGCAGACGCATGCGCGCATCCTAACCGAAGTGCCAAGGCGCCTACTCTTTCGCTCGCTTCGGGGGGATGTAGCTTTGAGGGCGTGAGCAGCAGACACTGGATCTTCGGCTACGGCTCGCTGCTCTGGCACCCCGAGTTTCCGCACCTCGAGCAGCGGCCCGCGTTCGTTCGCGGCTGGACGCGCCGCTTCTGGCAGGCGTCCACCGACCACCGCGGAGTCCCCGGCCGGCCAGGCCGTGTGGTCACCCTGGTGCCCGAGCCCGGTGCCGTCTGCTGGGGAATGGGCTACCGGCTGGACCCGGAGCAGCTCGACGGCGTGCTGGTCACGCTGGACTGGCGCGAGCGCGGAGGATACGAGCGGCACGATGTCGCCCTCCTTTTTGAGCACGACGCCACGCAGGGCGAGCCCGGCCTGATGTACGTGGCCACGCCGGCCAACCCCAACTACGTGGGCCCCCGCGAGCTGAGCGAGATCGCGTGCCAGGTGCGGAGCGCGCACGGACCCAGCGGAGCGAACCTGGACTACGTGCTACGCCTGGCCGATGCGCTGCGGCGCATGGCCGCCGAGGACGTCCATGTGTTCGCGTTGGAGCGGCTGCTGCGCGCTGGCGAGTCCTGAGACCTCGGCTCAGCCGGCCGCCTTGACAGAATAATAATTATACATACATACAATATATGACCCGCCCCGCAGGCAAGCGATGCCGCAAGGGCCGCCGGCCGGGCCGCCCGCCCCAGGCCGAAGGCGTGCAGGGCCGCGAGCAGCTGCTGCGCGCGGCGCGGGAGCTGATGATCGAGAAGGGCTTCCCGCGCGTCACCGTGCGCGAGGTGGCGCAGCGCGCGGGCGTGGGTCCAGCTCTGGTCAACTACTACTTCGGTGGCAAGTCGGATCTGTTCGCGGCCATCATCGAGCAGGTCGTGCTCGAGGCCCGCGAGCGGATCGAGAAGGCGACGCAGCGTTCGGGGCCGGTGAAAGAGCGAATCCGCCGCTTCGTGCAGGAGATCGTCGCCGCCATGACGGCGGACCCCTACCTGGCCCGGCTGTTGGTGGAGCAGGTGCTCTTCGCCGATGATGAAGTAATCGATCGCTTTGCGCGCGAGCTGGCCGGGCCCACCCTGGCCACACTACGGAGCCTGCTCGACGAGGGCATCGCCGAGGGCGAGCTGCGCGAGCTGGATCCGAAGTTCATCGTGCCGTCCATACTTGGCATCTGCATCTACTTCTTTCTGGCACAACCGCTCATCCGCAAGCTCTTCGGGCTCAAGCAGCTGACCCCCGAGCTGGCACACGCGTTCGGCGAGAGCGCTGCGGAGCTCATTCTTCATGGCGTGGTGGTCCGGGAGCCGGCGCCATGAGCGAGACCCAACGTCCCCCGGGAATCCGCGACCGGATCGAGGCCGGCTTCGAGCGCTGGGGACACTTCGTTTCCCGGCGCGCCTGGACCACGCTCGCCCTGGCCGCCTTCGTCACGCTCGCTCTCGCCTCGCAGCTACCCAAGCTCGAGCTGGAGACGTCGACCGAGGGGTTCCTGCACGCCGACGATCCCGTCCGCGTGGCGTACAACGCCTTTCGCCACCAGTTCGGCCACGATGGGATCCTGCTGATCGGGGTCCGCACGCGCGATGTCTTCGAACGACGCTTCCTGGAGAAGCTACGCGCGTTCCACCGGGAGCTCGAGGATCAGGTTCCACAGGTCGCGGAGATCACGAGCCTCATCAACGTGCGCGCGACGCGCGGCGAAGACCACGAGCTGATCGTCGAGGAGCTGATGGAGAAGTGGCCGGAGGATGCCAGCGCCCTGGCCGCGCTGAGAAAGCGTGCGCTCGCAAACCCGCTGTATCGGAACCTGGTGATCTCGAAGGACGCACGCTTCACGATCGTCTCAATCGAGACGGATCTCTACTCCTCGCTCGGCGAGGACGAGAATGCCCTGGCCGGCTTCGAAGCCGAGGGCAAGCCCGGCGCGGCGCCCCCGCCCTTCCTCACGGGCAAGGAGAACGCGGCGGTGGTGGCGGCGGTCTACGAGGTGATGGAACGCCATCGGGGCCCCGACTTCGAGCTCTACGCCGCAGGGCAGCCGATCCTGCTGCAGGAGCTGCAGAGCTCGATGCGCCGCGACATGACGCGCTTCGTCTTGCTCTCCCTGGTCGTGATCGCGGGGCTGCTTTGGATCCTCTTCCGTCGCTTCGCCGGCGTGGTCCTGCCACTGGTGATGGTGCTGGTTTCTCTGGCCTGCACGCTGGGCCTGATGGGACTCACGGGCGTTCCGATCGGCCTGCCCACGCAGATCCTGCCGTCGTTCCTGCTGGCGATCGGTGTGGGCGCCGCCGTACATCTTCTGGTTATCTTCTTTCAGGCCCTCGACGCGGGCCGCGAGCGCGAGGACGCCATCGCCCACGCACTGGGCCATTCGGGCCTGGCCATCAGCATGACCAGCTTGACCACCGCGGGAGGCCTGGCCTCGTTTACCAGCGCAGAGGTCGCTCCGGTGGTCGACTTCGGCATCTTCGCCCCCATCGGCGCGCTCTTCATTTTAGGCTTCAGCATCGTGCTCCTGCCCGCCCTGCTTGCCCTGATCCCGCTCAGCCGGGCTTCTGCGCGAGCATCCGCCGCGGGTCCACCCGTCCTGGATCGAATCCTGACACGCTGTGGCGACATCGCCAGCCAGCATCCCTGGACAGTCGTGGTCATCTGGTCGGCACTCATCTTCGGCGCAATGCTCGGGACACCACGGCTTACCCTCTCACACGATCCACTGGCATGGTTCCCGCCGGAGCAGAGGTTCCGCCTGGCCACGACTACGATTGATCACGAGTTCCAGGGCTCGATGTCACTGGAGGTACTGATCGAGACGGGCGCAGAGAATGGACTCTATGCACCCGAGCTTCTGAACCGAATCGACGAGCTGCGGCTCTACGCCGAGGCCTACGATCACGACGGCCTCACGGTGGGCAAGACGATCTCGCTGGTCGACGTCCTGAAGGAGATTCACCAGGCCCTGAACGAGAACCGTTCGGACTACTACGCGATTCCGCAGGACCGGGAGCTGGTGGCGCAGGAACTGCTGCTCTTCGAGAACAGTGGCTCGGACGATCTCGAGGACCTTGTCGACTCTCAGTTCAACACGGCGCGCTTCACCCTACGCATTCCCTGGACCGATGCCGTCCGCTATCCGCCGTTCATAGCCAAGCTGAAGCAACGTGCGGGCGAGATCATGGGCGAGGGCGTAGAGCTCCAGTTCACGGGCATCATGAGAGTCATGAGCCGCACCATCAACGCTCTCCTCGTGAGCATGATCCGCAGCTACGCCATCGCGCTCATCGTGATCACACCGCTGATGATCTTGCTGATCGGAAGCCTGCGGGGTGGCCTGCTCAGCATGATTCCCAACCTGGCTCCGGTGGTGATCACGCTGGGGGTCATGGGCTGGTTCGGCATCCCCCTGGACGCCTTCAATCTGCTGCTGGGTTGTATCGCCATCGGCCTGGCCGTGGACGACACGATCCACTTCATGCACAATTTCCAGCGCTACTACAACGCCAGTGGCGATGCCCCCTGGGCCGTTCACGAGACCCTGCGGACCACGGGCCGCGCTCTGCTCTTCACGACACTGGTGCTGGCGGCGGGCTTCTTCATCTATATGTTCTCATCCATGAACAATCTCAGCGATTTCGGATTCCTCACCGGCTTCTGCCTGCTCGTGGCCTTCCTCGCCGATATCCTGCTGGCCCCCGCGCTGATGGTGCTGGTGCGCCGCCGCAGTCCCCGCCTCGAAGCCGCACCGCTCGCCACACAAGGAGCTTCGCGATGAAGTATCGACCGTGGTTCTCGCTTGCCGCACTCGCTGCCGTCGCCTTGCTCACCCCCCCACTCGACGCGTCGGCCGAAGAGCTCAGCGCGCGGGAGATCATGCAGCGGGTTCAGGATCGAGACGATGGGGACAACAGTAAGCAGGACATGGAGATGATCCTGATCGACAAGAACGGGGCCCGGCGCGTGCGTCAGATCCGCAGCTTCGGCAAGGACAGGGGCAAGGATGAGCTACAGCTCATGTTCTTCATGTCGCCTGCGGACGTGAAGGACACTGGCTTTCTGACCTATGACTACGACGCCAGCGATAAGGACGATGACCAGTGGCTCTACCTGCCGGCTCTGCGCAAGACCAAGCGCATCGCCTCGAGCGACAAGAGCGGCAGCTTCATGGGCTCCGACTTCAACTACTCCGACATGACGGACCGAGATCTCGACCAGTACGACTATACCTTGATGAAGGAGACCGAGGTCAAGGGCCAGAAGGTGTGGCAGATCGAGGGCGTTCCTCGAACCAAGCAAGAGATCAAAGAGACCGGCTACAAGAAGTCGGTCGTCTTCGTGCGGCAGGACAACTTCGTCATGATCCGTGCCGTGCGGTGGTTGGATCGAGGCGGCAAGCTCAGGTACTTCGACGTCAAGAAGCTCGAGCTCATCGACGGCATCTGGGTTCCCACGGAAATGCACATGACCACCAAAAAGGGTGGCAAGACCCTGCACAAGACTATCCTTCGCTTCCACAACGTCAGGTTCAACCAGGGCCTCGAAGAGGCCATGTTCAGTATCCGCCGGCTGGAGAAAGGGCTCTGAGCCGGACGGCGCATGCCGTCGAAGAACGTTATTCCCCGGCGGCAGCTATGGCTCATAGGCGTGCTGCTCCTGAGCCTGTGTGCGCGAGCCGGGGGGGCGCAGGATGAGCTGGAGGATCTCCTCGAGGGCTTCGAGCAGGAAGAGGAAGTCATCCTCGATGACGCCGCGAACGCCGAGCCGACCTTCTGGGAGCTGGACGGCGCGGTCAGCGTCTCCGCGTCCTACGCGTACGCCCACGACTCGTCGGAGGAGATCAAGAAGGAGTACCGAGGGCTGGCCGTCCTTCGCACGCAACTCTCGCTCGAGCTCGATCTGAACCTACCGCGTGAATGGAAGGCCCGCGTCGCCGGCCGCGGCTTCTACGACTTTGCCTACGCCATTCAGGGTCGCGACAAGTTCACCCGCGACGCGAAGCAAGCGCACGTAAGCTTGGTCGAATTCCAGGAGGTCTGGTTACAGGGAAGCCTGCTCCCTCAGCTCGATCTCAAGTTCGGGCGCCAGATCGTGAACTGGGGGCGCTCGGAGACGATTCGGATCCTGGACGTCCTGAATCCGCTGGACAACCGCGAGCCGGGCCTGATCGACATCGAAGACCTGCGCCTGCCGGTGACGATGACCCGCCTGGACTACTTCTACGGGGCGTGGACGCTCACGGGGATCGCCGTGCACGAGGCCCGCTTCAACGAGGACCTGGAGTTCGGCAGCGAGTTCTTCCCCTTCGACATCGAGCTCCCGAGCGAGGAGACTCCGGCGAACGGCGGCAGCGACACTGAGTGGGCGGCGGCGCTCACGGGCATCTTCAGCGGCTGGGACCTATCCCTGCACTGGGCCCGCTTCTTTGACGACCAGCCTCATCTCGAGCTGGTCCCGCTGGGGATGGGCCCACCCACGCTCCTGCTGCGACACAGCCGACTCACCATGTTCGGCGCCTCAACCAACTACGCACTCGGGGACTGGCTGCTCAAGGCGGAGGGTGCCTACCTCAACGGACTCGAGTTCTTCGTGCCCCCTCCGGACGAACCCGCGGAGAAATCCCGTTTCGACGTCCTGGTCGGCATCGAGTACGCAGGCTTTCGTGACGCCACCGTGACGTTCGAGCTGGCCAATCGGCACATCAGCGGCTACCACTCCAACCTCGCCGCGGGCCTGAATTTCGCCCAGCGCAACTCGCTCGAGAGCTCGTTCCGCTACTCCGCCGACTTCATCAACAGCCGCCTCCACCTGACCTACCTGGCGGCGGTGTTCGGGCTGACGGGCGATGACGGAGGGTTCACGCGCCTGTCGCTCGACTACGAGCTGCGGGATGCGCTCACCGTGGGCGGCGGCCTGGTGCTGTACTGGGGCGGCGACCTGCCCTTCTTCGAGGGGATCCGAAAAAACGATCGTCTCTTCCTCACCGCGAAGTACAGCTTCTGATGCTGATCGTGAATACCGAGATCCGCGTTCGCTTGCGAGAGTTCAGCTTCAGCTTCTCGCGCAGCTCCGGGGCGGGAGGGCAGAACGTGAACAAGCTCAACACCAAGGCCACCCTGCGCTGGGAGGTTGCTCGTAGCCAGGGCCTGCCAGACGCTGTTCGAACGCGCTTTCTCGAGCGTTACCGGCGCCGCATCACCGCCGACGGCGAGCTCGTGCTCACGAGCCAGCGCTTCCGGAACCAGGGCCAGAACGTGGCGGACTGTCTGGAGAAGCTGCGCGGCATGCTGGCCGCGGTCGCGCGGCCCCCGCGCACACGCAGAGCCACGAAGCCCACGCGCTCCTCGGTCGAGCGCCGGCTCTCGAGCAAGCAGCGCACCCGGCTCAAGAAGCAGCGCAGGCAGCGTCCGCTCGACGAGGACTAGCCTGGCTTCGCAGCCTGAGCCAGCGCGTCGCTCCAGGAGGTGCGTGCGCCGATCAGCTGCCGGTAGCGCATGAGCTGGCGGGAGCGGTTGAAGGCCAGCGCCCCGACCAGACGGCCTTCCCGCCCATAGAGCGCCACAAAGCGCCGTTCCTCAAGCGAGCCGTGGACGACTCGGAGCTCGTCGTCGGGACGCATGCGGCCCGCAAACTGGATCTTCAAATCGTACTGATCGGACCAGAAGAGCGGCACCGGGGCGAAAGGCTCGGCCGCAGCGGGCCCGGCCAGAAGGCGTTTGGCCGCAGCCACCCCCTGCTCCGCGGCGTTAGTCCAGTGCTCTACGCGCATGCTCTCGTCGAAGAGCGGGTTGTACCAGCGGGCTACGTCGCCGGCAGCCACGACATCTGGAGCGCGGGTCGCGCAGGTCGCATCGCAGACCACGCCGTCCTCCAGCGCCAGCCCGGAAGACGCAAGCCACCCCGTCTCGGGCGTCACCCCGATCCCCACCACCACCAGGTCGGCGTCGAGCACGCTGCCATCGCTGAGACGGACGCGCTCGATCCGCTGCGCCCCCTCAAACACCTCTACGCTCAGGCCACAGCGCAGGTCCACCCCGTGGCTGCGGTGCAGCTCGGCACAGACCTCGCCCATGGCCACGCCCAGACCGCGCAGCATGGGAACCGGCAAGGGCTCGACTACTGTCACCTCGAGCCCACGCATGCGGCAGGACGCGGCCACCTCGGCTCCGATGAAGCCAGCACCCACCACGAGCACGCGCGGGTTCTTCTCGAGCTCGCGCCGAATCGCGAGCGAATCATCCAGCGTGCGCAGCAGGTGGATTCCCTCGAGATCCGGCGTACCCGCTAGCGAGCGTGGCCTTGCACCGGTCGCGATCACAAGACCGTCGTAACGAATGCGTTCTCCGCCCTCGAGCTCGAGGCTGCGCGCCCCGAGGTCGAGCGCGAGCGCCCGGCACCCCAGCCGCAGATCGAGCACCAGCTCCTCGAAGCCTTGCTTGCGCAGGGCGGTGCGCTCGGCCTCCCAGTCGCCGCGCAGAACCTCCTTCGAGAGTGGCGGCCGATCGTAGGGCAGCTGGCTCTCCGCCCCGACCCAGACGATCTGCCCCTCGTATCCGTCCCGACGCAGCGTCTCCACCGCGCGCAGACCCGCGAGCGATGCACCCACCACGGCGATCGTACGCAGCGGGGTCACGCGCGCTAATCCAGGGCCAGTCGGTGGAGCGCAATTCCCGCCGCGCTAGCCACGTTGATGGAATCGACGCCCGGAGCCATCGCGATTCGAACCCGCAGGTCTGCTTCCGAAAGAGCCTCTTCGCTCAGGCCGTACCCCTCCCCACCCAGGAGCAACGCAATCCGGTCCGGAACGCGACGTGAGCTGCCCAGGGTCGTGATGTCCAGGGCTTCGAGCCGGGGCGTGAGCGCGATCAGCGTAAAGCCAGCGGCTCGCAGAGAGGCCAGCTCCTTGGGCCAGCTGCCTGCACGCGCGAAGGGCAGCTCGAGTGTCGCGCCCATCGACGTACGCACGGCCTTGCGGTAGAGCGGATGGGCGCAGCCGGGACCCAGCACGACCGCGTCGACACCGAACGCGCGTGCGCTCCGAAACAGTCCCCCGATGTTATCGGGATCCGCCACGCGCTCGAGCACGAGCAGCCGTCGAGCGCGGCCGCCCAGGGGCGCCAGCACCTCATCCAGCGAGCGGTCCTCGGGCAGCTCCCCCACCGCAACGCAACCCTGATGGAAGCGCGCCCCCGCCACCTGCTCAAGCAGGCGGCGCTCAACCACGTAGACCGGTACCTCGCAGGCCTCAACCGTGCTACGCAGCGAAGCAAGCGCGGGGCGTGTGGTCAGCACGGAGCGCGCGCGGAAGCGGGAGCTCGTCAACAGCCGCTCCACCACGCGGCGGCCCTCCGCCAGGAAGATGTCTCGCCGCCGGATCCACTCGGGGTCCTTGACGTTGCGGTAGTCGTCCAGACGCGGGTCGTCGGCGTTCTCTATCGGCTCAATCGCCAAGGGCCAGGCGGCTCAGAGTTCTTCGATCTGGTGCAGCCGCCTCCAGAGCAAGCCTGGAAGAAAGCGGCGCACGCGCCAGACCCAGCGCGTGCCCTTGCCCGGGAAAACCCAGAATCGCCCACCCTCGAGGGACTCCTCGATGGCGTCGAGTACCTCAACGGGTTGAATCATGGGAGAGGCATCGATCGACTTCGCCTTTGCCTGCTCGAGGAGCGGTGTGTCCACCTTGGGTGGGCAGACACAGACCATGCGCACGCCCCGCCCGCGGTTCTCGTGGTACAGCACCTCGCTGAACGCAACCACCGCGAACTTGGTCGCGCTGTAGGCTCCCAGTTGAAGGCTGGGAAGCCAGCCCGCGAGCGAGGCGAAGTTGATCAGGTCCCCACTCCCCCGCGCGAGCATCCCGGGCAGGCTGGCCTTCGTGACGTTCACGGTTCCGCCGTAGTTGATCTCCATCAGGCGCCGGATGAGATCTGTGTCCTGCTCCAGGAGCAGGCCGGAGGGAGCGATGGCCGCCGCATTCACGACGCGATCGATCGGACCCAGCTCGGACTCGACCTGCTTCACGAGTAGGTCCACCGCTTCGCGATCGGAGACGTCACAGCGGTAGCTGCGGATCGAGGCGCGATCGCCCGCCGTCTCCTCGAGGCCCTTCTCGTTCACGTCGACGGCCGCGACACGCACATCGCCCTGCGCGAGCCGCTGCGTGGCCAGCCGACCCATCCCACTGCCCGCGCCCGTGATCAGCGCCACTCTTCCGCGGAACGCCATCTCAGGACATCCAGCGGCCGAGCGGCGTGCCCCAGAGGAGGCGCATGATCCGCTTCATGGTCCGCTCCTTCTTCGCAGTGAAAGGGTACCAGGCCTGCTCACGCTTGGCCCCGAAGCGATCCACGAGAATGGGCTGGGCATAACAGTAGCCGCGGAGACCCGCCTCGCCGTTCACCTGACCGATCCCGCTCTGCTTGAGCCCGCCGAAGGGCGCCTCGGTCACGCCGTAGATCATCTCCGTCTCGTTCACGCACACCGAGCCCACATCGAGGCGCTTCGCGAGCTCGACCCCCCTGTGCTTGTCGCGTGTCCAGACCGTACCACTCAGGCCGTAGCGCGTGTCGTTGGCCAGGCGCAACGCCTCCTCCTCATCGCGCACGCGCATGATCGGCAGGACCGGTCCGAAGGTCTCGTCGCGCATGATGGCCATTTCGTGCGTTACGTCGGTGAGCACCGTCGGCTCGTAGAAGAGCCCCTCGAGGTCGGGGTTGCGCCGACCACCCGCCAGGATGCGCGCTCCCTTGGCCCGCGCGTCCTCCACGTGCCGTTCGATCAGCTCCAACTGCTCGGGCCGAAAGATCGCACCGATGTCCGCCTCTCCGTTCGCGCCCTGGCGCAGCTGCTGCGTCTTCTCGACCACCTTGGCGATGAACTCGTCGGCGACCTCTTCCGCGACGTATACGCGTTCGATCGAGCAACAGACCTGACCGGTATTCATGAAGGCTCCGAAGAGCGCGCCCGAGGCGGCGCGCTCGAGGTCGGCGTCCCGACACACGATCATCGGATCCTTGCCCCCCAGCTCGAGCGTACAGGGCATCAGCTGACGCGCGCATGCCTCGGCCACCTTGCGTCCCGTCTCGACACTGCCCGTGAACGAGATCTTGTTCAGATCCGACTCAGTCAGAGCCTGGCCCGTCTCGCCATCGCCCAGCAGAACCTGGAGCACGCCGTCGGGCAGCCCCGCAGCTTCGAACAGATCCGCGACCAGCCGGCCCGAGTAAGGCGTAACCTCCGAGGGTTTGAGCAGGACCGCATTGCCCGCCATCAGCGCCTGCACGGTAGGATTCAGCGACAGGATGAAGGGCCCGTTCCAGGGCGTGATGATTCCCACCACCCCCAGCGGGCGATAGACGATGCGCAGCTGCTTCATCAAGCTCAATAGATGCATGCGCTGGGGTCTGTCGCGCAGGATCTTAGCGGTCCGCTTGGCGTAGTACTGGAGAGCGTCACACGACGCGAAGATTTCCATATAGAGCGCTTCGAGCCGCGTCTTTCCCGTCTCACGCACGACCACATCGATGAACTCCTCATGGCGATCGAGCAGGACGTGGAGCGCCCGCGTCACATAGCGGGCCCGCTCCCCGAAGCTCAGCGCGGCCCAGGCGGGCTGAGCCTTACGCGCGATCTCCAGTGCCGCACCCACATCCTGCGCGGTCTGCACATCGATTTCGCCGACGGCCTCGCGCGTAACCGGGCTCGAAATGCGCAGGCGTCGCCGCGCGCCAGCGGGCGCATCAATCTGTTCTACAATCGCCATCTCACACCTCGTAGCTCGTGGCCCGCGTCGGACCGCTACCCAGCCTCAAGCATACCTCAGCGACCTCATTCGATCCGGTAGGCGTGCAGCACGTTGCGTCCCAGAACCCGCGCACGAGCGCTCTCAGGCAGCGTCTCGATCAGGCGCGTCAGGTTCACGATGTAGTCCGGTGGATGGTCGGGATGCGGGAAGTCCGAAGCCCAGAAGAAGCGATCCTCACCCACGACCGGGACGATGGGCGCCACACTCGTCTCGTCCGGATCGGCCGAGATCCAGCACTGGCGCTGGAAGTAGAAGCTGGGCTTCTCCTTGAGAGGCACGCTGCGACCTATGGGGGATTCGTAGACCGCGTCCATGCGGTCGAGCCAGTACCCGATCCAGCCCGCACCCGACTCCAGCACGACGACGCGCAGGTCGGGAAAGAGATCAAAGATCCCCAACTGAAACAGCGAGGTGAACGCGTGCCGCACTGCGTCGGGCGCGGTTACGTTGAGCAGGAAGCTGAAGCGACGGCTGGTCATACGGCCGAAACGGCCCGGTGCGGCCCACAGGGGCTCGAAGGAGGGATGGATTCCCAGCGGAAGCCCGAGCTCCTCGGCCGCGGCGAAGACGCGGTGGTGGTCGGGATGGCCGAGGGGCTTGCGTGTCATGACAAAGGGCGCGACCCAGACGCCGCGGACGCCGTCCTTCGCCGCGCGCCGCAGCTCCTCCTCCGCTGCCTCGGGAATCCCGAGGGAGAGCTGGGCGATCGGGAGCAGTCGGCCCTTCGAGTCCGCACAGAAATCGACGATCCAGCGGTTGTACGCGCGAATATAGGCCTGCGCGAGATCCAGATCCTCGCACTCGCACTCCCAGAGCACGCCGAGTGTTGGGTAGAGAAAGGCTCGATCGAGGCCCTCGAGGTCGAGCCGCTGCAAACGTTCCGCCGCGTCCATCGCGCCCAGCGATGCGTTGTCCACATAGGCAAGGCCTGTCTTCTCGCGTTCGACCTGAATCCCGCCGATGGCATCCATCGCGCCCAGCCCCGCGGGCATGCCATGCGCGACCAGCTTCGAGGGCTTGCCGTCGATCTCCAGGTACTCGAGTCCCCGCTCGTCTTTGCGGATGCGCAGAGCCCGTTCCCGGTAGCGGGGCTCCAGGTAACGCGTCCATAGATCCGGTGGCTCGAGGATGTGACCGTCCGCGTCCACCGCTCCCGGGAACGGCAGTTTTGCGAGCTCGGGCATGTCCGACTCCTGCTGCTTAGGGGTTGAGAAATCCGTGCCGCTTCAAGGCATCGAAAACGGTATCCGGCGCCTCCACGTGCAGCCAGTGCCCCCGTCCCGCGATCACCTCGAGCTTGGCAGCGGGAATCGCGCGCTCCAGAATGACCGAAGCGCCTGGCCCCATGGGGTCGCGTTCACCTACGAGTAGCAGCGTGGGACAGCGCAGGGCCGCGAGCTTCGGGGTCAGGGGATCGGAATACAGGCTCTTGAGACAACGCGTCACATGCGCGAGACCCACTGCATCGCCGCGGATCTCGCGCGGGGAGCGGGTGCCGTAGATCGCGCGCCGAATCCCATCGATGCCCTCGGCCTCGCCGGCGCGGGCGATGCGCTCGTACCAGCCCGCCACTTTCTCGCTGCACTCGCTGGCGGTGCCGAGCAGCACCAGACCGGCGATCCGCTCGGGATAAGCGAGCGCGGCGCACATCGCCACGATGCCGCCCATGGAGTGGCCCACGAGCAGCGCGCGCTCCAGCTCGAGCCGGTCCAGAATCGCAACGACATCGGCCGCCAGGTCCTCGCGCCGGTAGGGCCCGTTGGGCGCGTCGGAGTCTCCGTGGGCACGCTGATCGAAGCGGATCACCTGTCCGTAGCCGGCGAGCCGCCCCGCGAGCCCCTCCCAGACCTCGAGCTCGTCGACCAGGCCGTGCAGACACAGAAAGTGGGGCGGACCCGCTCCGTTCCGCTTCAGCGAAAGACGATGTCCGCCCACCTCGACGCGCATCCCGTGCTCCTGCCCGGCTCGGGGCCGGCGTTCGCTGCCCTGAGCTTGGCTCAGGCCCCCACTTCCTTTTACAATGCGAGCAGGAAAACGTCTATCGAGTCACCCACGATGCCCAAGACGACGCTAGTCATGGTCCAGACGGGCCGACGCAAGCTCGAGCCCCGCGATCTACCGATCCCCGAGATCGGAGACGAATCCGCCCTGCTCCGCATCGAGGCCTGCGGCATCTGCGGCAGCGACTACGAGCAGTTCGAGGGGGTACTACCCGTCAGCTACCCACTCATTCCGGGCCACGAGCCGCTGGGGGTGATCGAGAAGATCGGGGACCGCGCGGCCCAGCGCTGGCACGTGGACGTGGGCGATCGCGTTGCGGTCGAAACCATGTTGCCGTGTCACCACTGCCGCACCTGCCTCATCGGAAAGTACCACCTCTGCCGCGGCGCCGGCCGGGTCCGCATGTACTCCTACCTGCCGCTCTCCGAGCCGCCGGGCCTGTGGGGCGCATACGCGGAGTATATGTACCTCGCCCCGGGCTCGATCGTGCACAAGGTCGATCCCCGCCTGCCGGCCGAGATCGCGGTCATGTTCAACCCCCTGGGCGCCGGCTTCCGCTGGGCGGTCGAGATTCCGCAGACGGCGCCCGGCGATACCGTCCTGATTCTGGGCCCCGGTCAGCGTGGCCTCGCATGCGTGCTGGCGTGCCGCGAGGTGGGCGCGGGTCGCATCATCGTGACGGGTATCGCGGCCGACGAGAGAAAGCTCGCTCTCGCGCGCGAGTTCGGCGCGGACTTCACCATCGACGTCGAGAACGAGGATGCCAAGGCGCGGATCCGTGAGCTGACCGATGGTGAGGGCGCCGACGTGGTGGTGGAGGTCACCTCCTACGCGACCCAGCCGGTGGCGGGCGCCCTCGATTACGTGAAGCCCGGCGGCACGATCGTGCTGGCCGGCGTGAAGGGGTTCAAGCCGATTCCCGACTTCGTGTCGGACAAGATCGTGTTGAAGGAGATCTCCATCCGCGGCGCGATCGGCGTTACCGTCGGCGCCTACGAACGAGCCATTCGCATGCTCGAGGCCGGCCGAGTGCCGGTCGAGAAGATGCACACGCACGAGTTCGGGCTGCGAGACGCGGAGACGGCCATCCGCACGCTGGCACGCGAGATTCCGGGAGAGGAGTCGATTCACTCCTGCCTGCTGCCGCGATTGGGGTAGGCCTACTTCTCCTCGAAGGTCCAGATGCCGTCCCAGTCATCGGGTACGGCTTCCTTGAGCAGCTGGAGGCGCTGGAGCAGAAGCAGACTTGCACCGTCACGGCCACCCCGCATGGCCAGGGCCTCCTGGAGCGCCTTCTCTGCTTCGGCCCAGCGGCCCTCCCGGTACGCTCTGAGGCCTTCCGCGTACGACTCCAGGAATCTCCCGCCGAGGGTTCCGTTGCCTTCCCGAGCCAGGATCTCGAAGATGCGGACGCTCTCGCGCTTGCCTTTGACACGGACCTGATCGAGCTCCCGCAGGGGGATACCGGAGATGCGGCTCACGAGATTCTCGCTGGTCAGAATTCCGACACCGTAGAATTTGGTCAGCCCTTCGAGGCGCGAGCACAGGTTCACGCCGTCACCCGTCACGCTATAGTCGAAGCGCAGCTCGCTCCCCATATTGCCCACCACCACGGGTCCGGAGTGGAGCCCGATACCGATCCGCAGACGATCCACACCCCGCAGGTCGTGTCGTGTGGCGCGCATCTGCGCCAGCTTTTCTTGCATCGCGATCGCGGCTTCGCAGGCACGCAGAGGATGGTTATCGACAGGAAGCGGCGCTCCCCAGAAAGCAACGATCGCATCGCCAATGTACTTGTCGAGCGTCCCGCGTGTCTCGAAAACGATCTCTGTCATGGGGGTCAGGTACTCGTTCAGGAGTCGTGCGACATCTTCGGGGGCGATCTCCTCGGCGAGCCTTGTGAAGTCGCGGACATCGCTGAAGAGGATCGAGAGATCCCGCCTCTCGCCGCTGAGACGAAAGCTCTCGGGATGCTCGACCATCTCGTTCACGACGCCGGGCGGAACATACGTAGCGAACTGCCGACGGATCAGGCGAGCACGCGCCTCGACCGTGATGCTGTGCGTGACCGCAACCGCCATATAGACCATGATCAGCGTCAGCCCGGGGTAGGTCATGTTGATCCAGATCCCTTTTGCGACGAAGGCGTAGGCGGTTGTGCCGAGCAGGAGCAAGAAGAGCACGGCCGCTATGGCCGCCACATAGGCGGCGCTGCGAAGCCTCGCTCCCGCGAGGGTGACGGTCAGGCCGAGCAGGATGAGCGCCACCAGCTCAATGAAGATGAGGCCGTCGTGACGGCGCAGGACCGTGCCGCTGAGCAAATTGTCGAGCACGGTGGCATGCACCTCGACCCCGGGGAACGAAACTCCGAAAGGTGTGGTCTGGATATCTCCGATTCCGATTTCGGTCGCTCCGATCAGCGCGATCTTTCCACCCAGGGCCTCGCGGCCCACGCGTCCCGCAAGGACATCTGAAGCAGAGTAGTGCGGGAACGTGCCAGACGGACCGCGAAAGTTGACGAGCACCCTGCCACCTTCATCGGTCGGAAGGACCACGTCGCCCAGCCGGACCTCGCGAATTCCCTCGCGATCGCCGAGTACCAGCGCGCGTCGCCCCTCGACCACCTCGAGCAGCGCCAGGCTCAGCGAGACATGCAGCTCTCCGCCGCAGAGCGCCACGAGCGGCGCACGCCGGATCACACCGTCGCGATCACGCAGGGTGGAGAAGAAGCCGAGGCGCCGGGCGCCGGCCTGGAGGGGCGCCAGGTTCGGCTCTACACCGCTGCAGGTCAGGATCGGCGCGGTTCCCTCGGGGGGAAGGCGGGCCACCGCCACACGCGACTTCCGTAGCAGGGGAAGAGCCCGTCGCAGCGCAGCTTCGTCAATTCCCTCAGCAGTCCCCGTGCGGAAGAAGTAGCCAAGCACGGTCCGCTCAGAGCGCGCGATGGACTCGGCAAGCAGTCGGTCGGTCTCCGCATCCGCGAGGGCCTGATCCAGGAGCTCGAGCACGCGCTCATCGCCCGGCTCGCGTTCCGCGACGGAGCGTCGCAGCTCCTGCAGCGTCTCGGCTTCGGGTGTGATCTCGGGCTCGCTGAACACGATGTCCAGGCCGATGGCGGCAACTCCGGCGTCGCTGAGTTGGTCGATCAGTCGAGCCATGACGCTGCGGCGCCAGGGCCAGCGGCCGAGCTCATCCACGCTCTTCTCGTCGATCGCGATGATGACGACGCGGCCCGCGGTGGCTACGGCCCCACGGATGCGGAACCTCGAGTCCAGCAACGAGAGCTCCAGACGATCGAGCAGCCAGGGGCGCAGCGCAAACAGAGAGACCATCCCCGCAAGCATGAGAAGGCCGGCTATCAGGATGCGCGTGCCCGCTTTCACCGGGGGGCCTTAGCGTGAGGAAAGCTGGGGGGGCAAGCGCGTTCTCGTCTCAGCTCTAGGGCTGCGGTGTGCTCGAGCCCGGAAGGGAGGGCGGCTCGCGGTTCACTCCTCCCCCCAGCTCCAGCGCCTGCACCGCGTCTTCGATGTAGACTTGCCCGAGGTCCGCGTCGCCCTCATCGATGGGCGAGTCGCTCAGATTCAGCAGCGGCCCCTCCGAACTCACGAAGTCGAGGAGTTTCCCGCCCGAGTCAGGCTGGCCTGCGGCGACGCCGGGTTGACCCACCACCTCGGCCCCACCGGGCCTGGGCCGGGACGAGAGCACCGGGACCGGGGCAAAGCCCACGGGTCGTCGGATCTCATCATCCGGCGGCTGATCCCTGAAGACGCGCGTGCACAGCTCGAGCCGCGGCCGCACGGCCCGCCCCGTGCTCGCACCGATTTGACGCACGAAGATGTGTCCGCCCAGGTTGCACACCAGCGTCCACACCCCGCGCACGCGATCCTCGACCACGTAGGCCTCGAACTTCGTTCCCTTCACGCCGATCACCGCCGTGGGGGTGTGCATCTCGATCCGGGTCGGCCCTCCGAAGGCCTCTCCCACCAGTACCCGCGCCTTTCCCTTGAGCAGCCTCAGGACCGAGGGATCGTGCGTTGCCGCGTTTCCGATGATGTAGCTATCGAGCTTGAGCTCCGTGGACTCCCCCAGCGCCAGGATCGTCTCATCGGCCAGCAGCATCTTCACTGCAGAGGCCGGGCCGGTGCGCACGACGTCGCCGATCTCGAGGTCCCGATCCAGCACCGCCGCCGCCCAGCTCAGGGTGCCGGTGCCCTGGACCTCCACACTGCCCTCGAATGCTGCGATGAAGCCCACCGGCTCCGCCCCGGCCAGGCCCGGGGGTGCGAGCATCCCGATCACGAGCGCGAGGCCAGGCACGAGCCATAACCCGTATCTGCGTTTCTTGAACACTCTCATCGCAAACCTCCCAGCCGCATCCCCTGGATCCCGCCCTAATAGCGATACGTGAGCCGGAGATCGGTCACGGAACGATCGAAATCATATAACCCTACGTTCGAAGACCAATGGGTATAGAGCCAGCTGGCCGTCACGTGGACCCGGCGTGTGAGCTGACGGCGCAGCAGGATCCGGATCCGACTGATGGTATCATCGCGGTCGCCCTTTGCGGGCTCGAACTGGCTCGGCTGGTCGAAGTTCCGCTGCTCGTACCACCCGTCCAGGGTCAAGAAGCTCTCGTAGGGTAGCGCCAGGCCCAGCGTCAATACCGCGATCGGACCGTGGGAGTCGTACTCCTTGCCATCGACGTCCTCGCTGCGGTAGCGGAGCCCGGCCCGCAGGTAGCCGCGCCCCCAGCCCCTGAAATCGGGCGGAATCCAGTACTGATCGATGCCCGTCAGCTGCACCTTGCCATCGCGGTCGAGCGACTGGCCTGTGAGCTCCGTGCCATCGATCCCGGTGGGCTTAGTGAAGAAGCCACGCTCGGCATAGCGGTAGAAGACCCGCGTGTACAGGTCATCGCGGGCGAAGAATCGGAGCGCGGGCTCGACCGCGATGCTACGCCGAAACGACTCCCAGTCCACCCACACGTAGCTCAAATCGGAGCGCAGGTCCAAGCTGAAACGATCCGTGAGATCGTAGCTGAAGATCGCCCAGCCGTCCGACGCCTCGATGTCGAGGTCGCTCTCGTGCCGGTGGGCGATCAGGTCGCCCCGGTAGCCCAGCTGCAGACGCATGCGGTCGCGCTCCCAAACAACCCCCTCGATGCCGGCGTCGATGCTGGCGAAATAATCGCTCTCGCGCGAGATCGCAGAGGGCCCCCCCAGGTCACCGAACAGATTGACGTTCGTATCGTGACCGGCGCCGGCGCTTGCCCACGCCTGCCAGCGCCGTGCCTCCCCTTCGTCCATCAGGATTAGATAGGTCGCCGCCGAATTGGCGAGGGGGGAGCCCGGAAGCCGCGTCAGCACCTCCTCGAAGAGCCGACGCGCCTCGTCCGTTCGATCCTCGCGCAGGGCCAGCAGCGCCAGCCGGTACGCCCGCGGAAGCTCGAGCGCGGGATCCAGCTCGAACGCCTCGCCCAGCTCACGCTCAGCCGCCTCGTCTTGACCTAGCTCCTGATAGGCGATCCCGAGGAAGAGGTGGATGCGGCTGTTGGTGGGCTCTCGCTGGCGCGCGGCTTCGAGGTGATCGCGAGCCGCTTCCCACTGGCCCAGGCGGGAACGCGCCAGGCCCAGCATCAGGTCGAGATCCGGGGCCGACGGCTCGAGCTGCCTGAGGTCTTCGAGCACCTCCGCGGCCTCGTCCGCTCGCTCGACCAGCAGCAGGGCTCGCGCGTAGAGGCCGAGCGCATCCGGATCGCCCGGGACGAGCTCGACCGCACGGGCCAGATCTTCGACCGCGGCTTCGGGATCCCCCGTGCGCAGCGCATGGGCCCCGCGCTCATAATGCAGATCGGCCTGGTAATCGCGCTGGGCAGCAACGTTCGCGCTCGGAAAGCCAAGCAGAGCAGTCAGCAGCAGCACGCTAGCGGGCGCGAGCCAACGCGATCTGCCCAGGAGTCTCAGCATGCGCGGATCCTATCACACACCCGCCACACCCCAGCGCCCGAACAGCGCTGGACGTTTCCCGTATACGCGCTCGGTTCGTGATCGTTTAGTGTCACTCTTTTGCGTTGAGGCAGTCTGGCCCGCGAGTCGATCAGGTTCCGATTCGATGGAGACGGACGAGGGGTCCCGTGGGGGAGGTTTCGCCCTCGAGATCGATCGCACCCTGCACACACCAGAGATTGTCGCCTTCGGGGTCGACCAGGACCTGCTGCACGTCCCAGGTTCGCGCCCCCGTCGACTTGAGCACGGTGTTATGCGTCTGCCGGGCCTGCGGCGTGAACACGAGTTCCCCGTAGTCCTCGAAGAACGGCTCCAGCGCCCGCGCGAAACGTTCGGCGCTCCAGAAGTCGTGGGGATCCTGGCGCACGCAGCGCTCAGCCTCCTCGAGGTCGCCCGTGGCCAGTGCGCGCAGCAGGCGATGCAGCTCCGCACGCACGCGCGCGGCAAGCGCCCGGGGCTGACGCGCCAGGTCAAAGTCGGGGCGGCTCTCCTCCGTGCCCTGCACCTCCGGGGATAGCCCCGCCCGTACCAGGCGCTCCCACTCCTCGAGCAGGCTCGAGTCGACCCGAGTCAAGATGGCCCCGAAGAAGGCCAGCATGTCGTAGACCTCCTGTGTACGTGCGCTCTCGGGAACGGTCTGCATCAGCGTGGTGTAGGTCTGGTTCAGGTAGCGCAGTAGCAGGCCCTCGACGCGCGGGAGCTTGTAGTGCCGCACGTATGCGTCGAAGCCGTAATAGCCCTCGAAGATCTCGCGCGCGATCGACTTCGGTCGGATACTGGCGGCGCCCACCCAAGGGTGTGCATCCGCGAAGATCTCGAAGCTGGCATAAATGAACTCCGCGCCCGGCTTGGGATGCGTGACGTCGTCGAGCTGACGCATGCGTTCCTCGTAGGGCACACCCTCCGCCTTGAGCTTGGCCACCAGCTCTCCCCTGAGCTTGTTCTGCTGCGCCAGCAGGATCGGCCGTGGATCCTCGAGGATGGCCTCGACCAGACTCAGCACCTCCAGCGCGTACTCCGGAGACTTCGGGTCGAGCACGGAAAGCGCCTCCACCAGGTACAGAGACAGCGTGTGGTGGAGCGAGAAGTCCGATTGCAGGGCCTCGCTTACACGGATGCGGCGCTTGCCCGCGCCATCACGCACGATCTCGACGATCCCGGCCCGGCGCAGCGCACGGAAGAGCACCGCCGCGTCCCGTCGCAGACGCGCCTTGGAGCGCTCGCTCTCGTGCGAGCGTCCAATCAGGTCGACCAGGGCACGGTAGCTGCCGCCGACTCCCCCCCCTTCTAGCTCGCGCTGCAAGACGTTGACCATCGTGCCGTGCGTCACCCGGAAGCGTGAGCGCAGGGTCTCTGGCGCGCTCGCAATCAGCCGCTCGAAGGTCGACCGGTTCCAGGAAACGAATCCCCGCTCGGGAGGCTTCTTCTTCGCGGCCCTTTTCTTGGCTCCGGAAGCCGCGGCGCGGCGCTTCTCGATCATGTGCTCCGGGGCCTGGGATACGACGCTGCCCCGATCGTCGTAGCCCTTGCGCCCCGCACGCCCGGCGATCTGTTTGAACTCACGGGAGCTCAGAAGCGTCACCTTCTCACCATCGAATTTGCACAGCTTCGAGAAGAGCACGGTGCGGATGGGAATGTTGACGCCCACGCCCAGCGTGTCGGTGCCACAGATGACCTTGAGCAGCCCCCGCTGGGAGAGCTGCTCCACCAGACGCCGATACCTGGGCAGCAGGCCCGCGTGGTGCACCCCGATGCCGAAGCGGATGAAGCGTCCGATCTCCTTGCCGTAGGGGGAGTCGAACTGGAACCCACCGAGCGCCTCCTGAATGCGGCTGCGCTCTTCCCGCGAGCAGACGTTGGCACTGGTCAGGGCCTGCGCTCGCTCCGCGCACTCACGCTGGGTGAAGTTGACGATATAGATGGGTGCCTTGGCCTGCTTGAGCAGCTCCTCGATGGTCTCGTGCAGCGGCGTCTTACGGTACTCGTAGTCCAGGGGAACAGGCCGCTCCGCGGATTCCACGAGGGCCACCTCGCGCCCTGTGCGCTCGCGCAGCATGCGCTGGACCTCCGAAGTATCTCCCAGCGTTGCGGACATGAGCAGGAAAGTGCAGTTCGGCAGCTCGAGCAGGGGAATCTGCCAGGCAACTCCCCGCGTGACATCGGCGTAGTAGTGGAACTCGTCCATGATCACATAGGGGACCGGGGTCGCCGCACCCTGGCGCAAGGCCATGTTGGCCAGAACCTCCGCGGTGCAGCAGATGACCGGCGCCGCGGGGTTGATGCTGGCGTCCCCCGTCAGCATGCCCACGTTGTCTGCGCCAAAGTCGTCACAGAGCGAGAAGAACTTCTGGCTGGCCAGTGCCTTGATGGGGCTGGTGTAGAAGGAGCGCTGACCCTCGCACATGGCCTTGAAGTGCAGGCCCAGCGCCACCAGAGATTTTCCGGAGCCGGTGGGCGTGCCCAGGATGAGATGCTGACCCGCCATTAGCTCGAGCAAGGCCTGCTCCTGCACTGGATAGAGCTCGATGCCGCCCTCCCTCACCCACTCCACGAAACGATCCAGGATGGCGTCGGCGCTGCCTCCGCCGGGAATGCGGTCCGAGAGCGAGGGACGGATGACGGGGCTCGAGTCTGGGAGGCTCATGGGTGAGTCAAAAGGCACACAGTTCACGACTCTTAGCGCCATTTCGGGGCGCGTTTGGAGGATAATGACCAGATGGATTCAAGTCAGACCGGATCAGGTCCGTAAGGAACTCGGGCTCCGCCATCACGAAGGAGGGATCGGCTGTGTGGGGGCAGTTCTTGGAGAAACCATCCGCCGTGGCGCTCACTCTGCTGACGTGCGGTCTGGCGGTTGTATCGTGCTCGGTCGGCCACTCGGAGACCCAGCCCGTGCAGCCTGTGCTCGTCTCCTACGCACCGCCCTCAGCGGCAGTCCAGCGCGCGGAGGCCATCCTGCGCCAGCGCGCGCCGCGGCTCACTGCTGGCGAACGCCGGGGCGTGGCCGAGGCGCTGGCCGGGGCTGAAATCGAGCATGGCCTGGACGCGCTGCTGGTTCTCGCGCTGATCGATCAGGAGAGTCGTTACGATCCTCGTGCGCGAGGACCGAAAGGCTCTCTCGGGCTGATGCAGGTCCGCCCCTTCGTCGGTCGGGAGGTGGCGAAGCGCCACAACATTGCCTGGCAAGGCTCCCGAACCTTGCTCGACCCTGTGCTCAACGTTCGCATCGGCCAGGCCTACCTGGCCGAGATGAAGCGCATGTTCAGGCGGGATGAGCTCGCCCTCACCGCATACAACATGGGCCCATACCGGTTGAAGCGCATCCTCGCGCAGGGCCGGGCGCTGCGTAGCCGCTACGCGGCGCGCGTCCTGAAGAGGTACGTCGCCTTGCAACGCCAGTTCCCACTCGGGCGCCTCGCCGAAGCTCTGTAGAAGATCTCTCAAGGGAGAGCGCCCGGGCCGTAGCGCCGCAACAGACTCGAAGTATGAAATACTGCGGACCGCGGAGAAGGAGGCCCGGCCATGCGGCAAATCTGGATTCCGAAGGCGGGTCCACCTGAGGTGCTCCAGTTGCGCGACGCACTGGATCCACTGCCCGGCCAGGGCGAGCTGCGGATCCGCGTCGAGGCGGTCGGTGTCAACTTCGCCGACATCATGGGCCGATTGGGCTTGTATCCCGATCTGCCGCGCATGCCGGTCGTCCCCGGGTACGAGGTAGCCGGGCGCATCGACGCGGTGGGAGAGGGCATGGAGGTCGATTGGATCGGCCGGGACGTGCTCGCCGCCACGCGCTTCGGCGGCTATGCCGACGTGGTCTGCGTTTCCGAGCATCAGGTCTTCGTGCGTCCGCCGGAGATGACCGCGGCCGAGGGCGCCGCGCTGCCCGTCAACTACCTCACGGCGTATCTCTTGATCGAGGTCATGGGAGGCCTTAGCTCCGGCGAGAGCGTGCTAATCCATTCGGCCGGCGGCGGCGTCGGGATCGCCGCCATCCAGCTCGCGCGACGCATCGGCGCTCGCATCATCGGAACTGCCTCCAGCGGTAAGCACGATTTTCTCAAGTCGATCGGCGTGGATCACTGCATCGACTACACGCAAGAGGACTTCGAGCAGCGTGTGCGCGAGCTCACGCAGGGGACCGGTGTCGAGCTCGTGATCGACGCCGTGGGTGGAACCTCGTTCAAGAAGAGCTTCCGCGCGCTCGCCCCTACGGGACGCATGGGAATGTTCGGCGTGTCGTCCTCGGTCACGGGCAAGCAGCGCAGCCGCCTGGCCTCTCTGCGGACCGCGCTCTCCATGCCCTGGCTCCAGTTCAACCCGCTGGTACTGATCAACCAGAACAAGGGCGTCTTCGGCGTGAACCTGGGCCGTCTGTGGGAGGAGGCCGATCGCCTCTCGGCCTGGATGGAGGTGCTACTTCAGTACTATCGCCGCTCGGTGATCCGACCCGTGATCTCCGAAAAGTTCCCGTTCACGGAGGCGGCGGACGCTCATCACTACATCCAGGACCGCAAGAACATCGGCAAGGTGCTGCTCCTGCCCTGATGCATGGGCCCCTGCGACTCAGCCTCGAGCGCGGACAGGCGGACAGCCGTGGTGGCGTGCTGGACCCTGGGCTCAGTCGAGCTGAATCGTACCGCTGACGCTGACGCTCACCTCGCTGCTTCCCGCCTCGACCGCCGGCCGCGTAACCGATTCAGCGTGGAGCGCCATGTGTCGCCCCCCCCGGGGGGCGGGAGGCCTGGGCGGTGCGCCCGAAGTGCGGATGTCGATCTCCACGATTCGATAGCTGGCGGCGGCGAGGTTCTCCCGCACGATCTCCGCGCGTTGCTTGAAAATGTCGAGGGCGGCATCGATGAGCTCGTTCTCCGTGGCACGTCGCACCTCGCGTGATACCGTGAAGGTGAGAGATCCGAGCTGCAAGCGACTCTGGAGCTCTCCGATCAGAACGGTCATGCGATCCGTGTCCGAGCTTTCCAGTCGAAGCTGTTGACTGGCACGCCAGGCCACGATCGCGCCCTCCCTGCGGATGGGATAGGTCTGGTAGCCACCGCTCTGCACCGTTATGCCGGGAGCGTTGCGGGACTTCGCGAGCGCCCAGGTCATGGCCTGATTGATCATATCTGCGAGCTTGGCCGGACTCCGATCCTCCAACTCGGCTGAAAGCACGGCCTGCATCAGATCATTCGCCACCTGCTTCGAGCTCTCGGCCTGCAGGCTGACTCGATTCATGGCGTCTTCGCCCGCTTCGTCCCCGTATGCCACGCTGGCGCACGCAAGAGCCAGTGCAACCACGAGTGTGACGGCGGTTTCTTTCGAGTAGTTCTGCAGCGTCATCAGAGTCCTCGGGGAGCAGTTCCGCCTGAGCTTAGCAGCGGTACCTGCGAACGTCTCTGAGTGCTCGTTCTCAGTGCCGATGGCGGTGGTGAAGATCCGGCCAGTGCGGATGGGCATGCTCCTGCCGTTCGTGGCGGTGCCAATGCGTGTGGCGCGTTGACGGCGGAAGTCCCCCATGCGGGTGGGAATGATGGCCATCGTCATGACAGTGGCTGTGGATATGCTCCAGCGGCTCGTGCACGTGCGTGTGCGTGTGTTGGCTGAAGAAGAGCAGCGTGACGGAGACGATCAGAAGTCCCGCCCCCAGCAGGTGCGCCACGGCGAAGGGCTCGTCCAATAGGCCGAAGGCGAGGCCCGCTCCCACGAACGGCGCAGTAGCGAATACGGCCTGCGCCCGCGTAGCGCCTAGCTGCTGCGCCGAGGCGATGTAGAGCGCGATACTGGCGCCGTACGCGAGGGCACCAACGACCAGCGCGGCGAGCACGACCCCAGGCCCCGCGTGGAGCGGAGCCAGGCCCAGCCCGAGCCCGAGGTTCGTCGCACCCGCGATCGTGCCCTTCCAGAGCGTGCTGCGCGCCGGACTGAGGCCGTCGATGAGCGCCGTCAGCTGGTTATCGATCCCCCAGCACAGACAGGCCGCAGCCACCAGCAGTCCCGCAGCCAAACCCGGCCCACCCTCCGCGAACGAGATCAAGACCCCGGCTGCAAGCGTGCCGCCTACGCCGAGCCAACCGAGCCGTCCCAGGTGCTCGCGGAAGACCCAGACCCCGAGCGCCGCCGTGGCGGCCATCTCCAGATTGAGCAGCAGCGAAACCGAGCCTGCGTGTGCGAGTTGAAGCCCCAGCAGCAGCAGTACGGGGCCCACGATCCCACCCAGAACGACCGCACCCGCGAGCCGGCCGCGGTTCGCGCGATCGAGCTGCAGCACTCGACGCCGAGCGGGCTCCCGATACGCCAGCGGTGCCACGCCCAGCGCCGCGCCGAGGTAGAGCAGGCCGGCGAGCTGGAACGGAGTCAGCTGCTCAAGCAGCAGCTTGCTGGCCGGCGTGGACGCGCCAAAGAGCACGGCCGAAACCGCGGCGAGTACGAATCCGAAGGCCCCTGCAGCGCGCGCCGGCTGGTCTGTCTCGCCGGAACTCCCGGAATAGGACACGCACTAAAGCTCGACGTCCCGCAGCCGCAGGGCGTTCCCGATCACCGAGAGCGAGCTCAGTGTCATGGCTGCGCTCGCAAGCATGGGATTGAGCAAGAGTCCGGTTAGCGGATACAGCACGCCCGCCGCGACGGGTACGCCCAACGCGTTGTAAACGAACGCGAAGAAGAGATTCTGGCGAATGTTGCGCATCGTGCGCCCGCTCAGGGCGCGCGCGCGTGCGATGCCGCGCAGGTCGCCCTTGACCAGCGTGACGCCCGCGGTTTCCATCGCTACATCGGTGCCCGTGCCCATGGCGATCCCGACTTGTGCCTGCGCCAGCGCGGGAGCGTCGTTGATCCCGTCGCCCGCCATGGCCACCACGGCCCCTGCGGCTTGCAGCTCCTTCACCCGCCGCGCCTTCTCATCGGGCAGCAGCTCCGCCTCGATCCAGTCGAGGTCCAGCTCCCGACCCACCCTCTCCGCTGTGGTGCGGTGGTCGCCGGTTAGCATCACGATGCGAACCCCCGCCGCGCGCAAGAGTGCGAGAGCCGCCGGCGTCGTATCCTTGATGCGGTCGGCCAGCGCGATTAAGCCCGCGAGCGCGTTGTCGATGGCCACGAAGATGACGGTCGCGCCCTCGGCACGCAGCGTCTCGGCCGTCTCGAGCAAACTCTGTGGATCCACCCCGTGATCCTGGAGCAGCTTGCGGCTACCGAGCACCACCTGCCGGCCTTCCACTCTACCGACGACCCCCTGGCCCGTAATGGACTCGAACTCGTCCGGCTCTTTAGGCGTAATGCCGCGTCCCTGCGCACCCGCCAGAATGGCGCCGGCCAGCGGGTGCTCGCTGCCGCGTTCGAGACCGGCCGCCAGCGACAGCAGCTCGCTCTCGCTCCAGCCCGGGCTCGGCCGCACCGCCACCAGGCTCGGCCGGCCCTCGGTCAGCGTCCCCGTCTTATCCACCACCAGCGTGTCGACCTGCTCCAGCGTCTCCAGCGCCTCCGCGTTCCTGAAGAGCACTCCCGCACGCGCCGCGCGCCCCGTGCCCACCATGATCGACATGGGCGTAGCCAGCCCCAGGGCACACGGACAGGCGATGATCAGCACGGCCACGGCGTTGACGATGCCGTAGGACATGCTCGGGGCCGGACCCAGCAACGCCCACACGCCGAAGGTTGCGATCGAGACGCCCACAACCGCGGGCACGAAGTAGACCGCCACCGCATCCGCCACGCGTTGGATCGGGGCGCGACTGCGCTGGGCCTCGCCCACCATGCGCACGATCTGAGCGAGCAGCGTATCCGCACCCACGCGCTCGGCCCGCATCACGAATGTGCCCCGACCGTTCAGCGTCGCCCCTGTCACGGGCTGGCCGGGCGTCTTCTCGACCGGGATCGGCTCACCCGTCAGCATCGATTCGTCGATCGCGCTGCTGCCCTCTACCACCCGACCGTCGACGGGAACCTTCTCGCCGGGTCGCACGCGCAGACGATCGCCGGGCCGTACCTGCTCGAGCGAAACCTGCTGCTCGCCCCCGTCCGCGGTCAGACGCGTGGTCGTGCGGGGCGCGAGCTCCAGCAGCTTCTGAAGCGCACCCTGGGTCTCGCTGCGTGCACGCAGCTCCAGCACCTGCCCCAGCAGCACCAGGGTCGTAATCACGGCCGCGGCCTCGAAGTAGAGCTGGACCTCTCCGCCCTCGGCTCGAAACGACGGGGGGAAAATCGAGGGCAGGAGCACCCCCAGCACGCTGTAGCCGTATGCAGCTCCGGTGCCGATGGCGATCAGAGTAAACATGTTGAGCTTGCGGCTCCGTATCGACGCCCAGCCACGCTGAAAGAAAACCGCGCCACCCCAGAGCACGACCGGCGTCGCCAGCGCGAACTGCAACCAGGCAAGAAGCGCCGTCGTGAGCGTATGCTGCAGCGGCTGCCCCGGGATCAGCTCCGACATCGCCAGCACGAAGGTCGGCAGCGTGAAAGCCAGGCTGATCCAGAAGCGCCGTCGCATCTCGCGCAGCTCCGGCTCGGCGCCGCTCTGCGGTTTTACGACCAGCGGCTCCAGCGCCATCCCGCAGTCCGGACACGCGCCAGCACCCGGCTGTCGCACCTCCGGGTGCATCGGGCAGGTGTACACCGCCTCCCCGTTCATAGTCTGCCCCCCGAGCTCTTAAGCGCTCAGATACCGGTGACGCGCTTGAGAGCCGCGCGGAAGGGTAAGGTGAGCAGGAGGGCGCCGCCAAGTGGCGCCAGGGCATGCGAGAGAATGATGTGGCGCGGGTTGCTCTCGGGACAGCTCACGTGCACGAGCAGGGCGCCGAGGGCCACCGCGCCCGTAGCTGCGGCCAGCACTGCGATCAGAGGACGGTACGGCGCTCCGCGAGAGACGAATGCCAGGATCCCGAGCGCCGGCGGCAGCGCGAGCAGACAGGCCACGGTGAAGCAGGCCAGGTCGTTCTCGAAGGGGCAGGCCAGCGGCGCGGGCCCGGCCTCGCGCAGGATCAGGATCGCTCCCATCAGGGCAGCCAGCATCACTCCGCCCAGGCCCAGCCCGAGGCTGACGCGCGCCGCGCCCTCACGACCCGGCACGCTTGTGGCCAGAGCGGCCACGACGCCACCCACCGCGATCAGACCCAGCCCCATCAAGATCACGACGAAGGCGCTGGCCGGCTGTAGCTGCTGCAGCAGGTCTGGACGCAGTCCTCTCAGTGCCAGCGCCAGCGCGCCCACCCCCAGCCACAGAAGTGCGACACCCCCCGCGGCCTGGCGCAGCCGTGGAATGCGTCGCACGGGGCGTAGCTCCTGCGAGAGTCTCTCAACCAGCTCGCTCGTACCTTCGCGACTCATTTCAGCTCCGCCCCCAACTGCGCGCGCAGAGCACGGTAGCCGCGGTGCGCTCGCACCTTGAGCGCGCCCGGAGAGATTCCCACCTGGGCCGCGGCCTCCGCCACAGACAGCCCCTTCAAATGGATGAGCTCGACGGCCTCCCGCTGCGAGGCCGGTAACTGTGCCAGCGCGTAGCTGACATGGGGCGACAGGGACGCATCCTCGGGCGCGGGTGCCTCCGCCTGAGCTACCTCCCCCACAACGTCCAGCGGCACCTCCCGCCGTCGCCGCACGCTGCGGGCTCGCTGCGCATCGATCACGGCATTGCGCGCGATCGCCCACATCCAGGGAGCAAAGGGACGCTCCGAACGGTAGGTGTGGCGAGCCCGATGGATGGAGAGCAGCACCGTCTGCACCACATCCTCGGCCGAGGCGGGATCCCGCAGCCGCACCCTGACGAAGCCCTGGAGCCCCGGCAGGATGCTCTTCAGCAGTCGCTCATACAGGACGCTGTCTCCGTCCTGCGCAGCGGCCATCCAGCTCGCCCACTCGGCCTCCTTGGCGTCACGCTCTGTCCTGCGCCGACCTTTGCGCTTATCCATACGTGCACCCGCGCCGGTGGGTTACGAAGCCTGACCGTAACCATCCGCAAAGACCTATCGTATCGCATGGCGCAACCTAACCTAAGAGGACCGCAATGCCCGCCGCCTGGATCCCGCTGCTCGCGTTGGCCTTTCTGCTGCGCGCCTGCAGCGCGGCGGCTGAAGCAGCCGAGCCCCCGGTCCTCAACGGCTTCAAGCTTGCGCCGGCTTCCGTGCCCACCAGCCGCATCCTGGTGGGTAGCCCGGCTCGCGATGGGATTCCGGCACTCACGCAGCCCCGCTGGCTGCCGGCGAGCGAGGCGCCGTGGCACAACGATGAGATCGTGGTGGGAGTCGTGCAGGGCGAGCAGGCCCGCGCCTATCCGATCGCAATCCTCAACTGGCACGAGCTGGTCAATGATACCCTCGGCGGGCGCCATATCCTGGTCTCCTACTGTCCGCTCTGCGGCACCGCGCTCGTGTTCGACCGCGAGGCGGACGGACGCGCGCGCACTTTCGGAGTCTCGGGCCTCCTGTACCAGTCCGACCTGCTGCTCTACGACCGCGAGAGCGAGAGCCTGTGGTCGCAGATCGCGGCTACGGCCATCGTGGGTCCCGCTATGGGAGAGCGACTGCGAGTGCTGCGCTCGGCGCTGCTGCCGTGGGGCGATTGGAAGGCCCGCCATCCCCGCACGCAGGTACTCTCGCTCGACACGGGCCATCAGCGTCCCTACGCGCGGAACCCTTACCCGGGCTACTCGACCTCCGACACGCTCATGTTCCCTGCGCCTCTCGACCAACGCTATCACCCCAAGATGCCTACGCTCGGCCTGAGACTCGCGACGGGCGCCGCCCGCGCCTACCCGGCGCAGGAGGTCCAACGCGCGGGCGGGCTGGTGCAGGAGAGCTTCGAGGGTCACCTGGTGCAGGTCCGTTACCAGGCCGAGAGCAAGGTTTTCGAGGTCGAGGCTCCCTTGGAGCTCGAGGTGATCGAGGGCTACTGGTTTGCCTGGGCAGCGTTTCATCCGGGCACCACCGTCTTCGTCGCCGACACGGAGGCCACGCAGAGTGGTGAAGAGAAAGCGGCAGCTCCAACGCCCTAGCCAGCCGGGGCGGCGCTGGGCCTGGCTCAGCCTGCTCCTGATCCTCGGATGTACGGCCTCCGCGGATCCCGCTCGCTACCGCCTCGCGGGAAGCGGTAGCCAATGGGAGACCGTGGGCGAGGACCGTATCCTGGAAGACCTGCGCCAGCGCTATCCCGCGTTCTTCGAAGCCGTGCTCGAGCAGAGCGCGGATCACAGGCTCGACCTCCGACCCCTGCGCGACGACCTCGAGCTGGAGCCGGTGGACCGGCACAACTATGACGCGTTGAACGCGATCGCCATCGCCTACTTCGAGCTCAATGCCCGCGCGGAATCCGACCGTGGGGGTTCCTCGTACCTGGCCAACTCCTTTCGCTCCGCCAAGCTGGTCGCGGTTCCATGGCGCGCCTACGGCGAAGTCGAGAGCGGGCCACTGCGGGACGCGATTCTCGACTTCTTCGAAGACATCGCGCTTGGCGAGAAGCAGAGCTCCGCGACTACCGCCTCGCGCCTGGTACGCATCGTCTCGTCTCTGGAGAAAAAAGAGAGCGATCCAAACCGCCTCGGGCGCATCCACGCCATTACCGAGACCCTGCAACGCCTGAGCGGCGACAGATGACATTTCGTCGGGTGCCAATTACTCTGCGCGTATGCGCCTGACCATCTCGGACCCCGAGCTCTTCGGCGTCACAGAATCGAGCGCGACCTTCTCGTTCACCGTAACGGACGGCTCGGGGCCGGTGGATGCCCCGGCCAGGATTTCGATCAACGGAGAGGAGCGCTTTTTTTTGGAGGGCGTCTCCGGCACCCGGCTGGTCCGCATCGAAGGGCTGTCTCCCGACGCCGATCATCGCATCGACATCCAGGTGAAGGGGGCCGCTGCCATCGACCCGAGCCCCTACTTCCCCGAGACCTTTCGAACCCTCCCTCCGGTGGGCGCGGAGCTGGTCGGGGCCTTCGCCACCTTGAACGACATTCACGTGGGCGAGCCGCGCTTCGGTGGCATGCTGACGTCCGACGGTGAACTCGCAGGCGAGTCGGCCGAGTATCCCGTGGTTCACGACACCGATACCGAGATTCCCTACTGGCGCTTCATGAACGAGGACGCGATCGCCGACATCAACCAGAGCCGTGTCGAGCTGGCGATCACCAAGGGCGACATCGCTGACATGGGCCGTCGCGAACAGTTCGAGGACGCCGCCGTCCTCTTCTCGCGTTTCCAGGTCCCCCACCACGCCTTTCTGGGGAATCACGATCATTACGGACGGCTCGAGAGCGAAGAGGTCGACGGCTACGCGCTGCTCGGTCAGCCGCCGGCGCCCCGCAGCTTAGAGCTCGGCGGCTGGTGTCTGGTGCTGCTCGACACCGTCGAGCCGGGTCAACATCATGGGATATTTCCGGACGAGCGCTTGCGCTGGCTCGAGGGCACCCTCGCACAAACACGCGAGCGACGCGTGCCGACTCTCTTGCTCATGCACCATCAGCCCGTGCCTCCGCAGTTCAGCCAGCGCTTCCCGAATCGAATCGGGATGCGGCCCGAGCACTCCCTCCGACTGCTGGATCTGATCGGGCAGCATCCTCAGGTGCGGGGCGTACTAATCGGGCACACGCACCGCAACCGCGTTCGCCGTTACCCACAGTCGGGAGCTACGCCCTTCGTGGAGGTGAACTGCACCAAGGACTACCCCGGCGGCTGGGCCCATTACCGACTCTACGACGATGGCAGTTTCCGGCAAGAGGTGCGACGGACATCGAGCGAGCGCGCCCTGGCGCACTCGGCACGTTGCCGCGATTTCTTCAACGGTGGCTACCGGGACTTCGTTCTGGGCAGCCTCGAGAATCGCTGCTTCAGCACCGGCGGGAGCCTCTGAGCCATGGCCATCTTCGACGACATCAGCGCTCAGCTGAAGGACGCCATGCGGGCCAGGGACAAGACGCGCGTGACGGCGCTACGCAGCATACGAGCCGCGTTCCTGTTCGCGACCAAGGAGGACGGCTCGACGACGCTCGCGGACGAGGCCTGCTTTCCGCTGTTGCGTAAGCTGGCGAAACAGCGCCAGGAGAGCATCTCCGCTTTCAGCGAAGCCGGACGTAGCGAGCGCGCCGAGGCCGAACGCGCCGAGCTGAGTGTGATCGAAGAGTTCCTGCCCAGCCTCGCAGACGAGGCCACGACGCGGCGCTGGCTGGAGGAGGCCATCGCTGCAACCGGCGCGTCCTCGGCGAAGGATGTGGGTCGCGTGATGGGCGCGCTGATGCAGGCTCACAAGGGCGAGCTGGACGGCGGACTGGCCAATCGAATCGCGCGCGAGCGGCTCGCGGACGAGCCGGGTTCGGAGTAGCGTCAGCATCGACCCCAGGGAGGAGCCCCTGCGCCCCGGCCCTGCTGGCAGGACTGAGATAGAACCCCTGAATCTGAACGGAGGTTACTACCCCCGGGGCTAGTAACGGGCGTCCACATCCAGTCCGCTGGGCGAACCCGGGGTCGGAGCTGCTCTAGCTAGAGTGCCGGACACGGAAACAGGCTAGGAGCTCGGAACCTCCGCGGCATACCTCAAGCCGCTGCAAGGCGGAGAAGCAGCAGGCCCCGGCTGTAGCCGAGTAGATGTAGTTGCGGCTTTACAGCAGCTCATCACCAACC
>SMUY01225494.1_pt1 | contig 64914 bp, 62 predicted proteins | sample 2456441 | NCBI WGS metagenome assembly SMUY01 (sample SAMN11095931, study PRJNA526329) | marine sediment metagenome | biome: Marine sediment; feature: Surficial sediment; material: Deep marine sediment; isolation source: Hadal surficial sediment | place: Pacific Ocean | collected 2014-11 | depth...
AGCACTTCGGCTATCGCGTCATCGGGCGTTACCACTACGACCAGGTCGAGGGCGCCATGCTGTTCCGGCCCAACGGGAGCAAGACTATGCGCGAGCTAGACCGCCATGGGGGTCACATGGCATTCTGACCGGGCCACGACGGCAGACCGGGAGGAAATTCGATGCTCCACTACGGGCCGCGACCTTTCCTGCGCGAGATGCGCGAGCTGCTGGAGCGAGCGCCCTGCAAGCGCATCACGCTGCGACCGCTCAGCCCCACGATCGGCGCCGAGATCGGCGGGGTCGATCTGGGCGATCTCGATGGCGAGACCTTCGCGGAGATCGAGCGCGCCCATCTCGACTACAAGGTCATCTTCTTCCGCGATCAGGACATCACGACCGAGCAGCACCTGGCGTTTGCACGACGCTTCGGCGAGCTCGAGGAGCATCCCTTCTTACCGTCCAAGGAGGGCTACGCGAAGATCATTCGCTTCGCAAAGGACGAGGACGTCAAGGGGGTAGAGAATGTCTGGCACAGTGACGTCAGCTGGCGCGAGCAGCCGTCGCTGGGCTCCGTGCTGCGGGCGCACGAGGTTCCGAGCGTGGGAGGCGACACTCTCTTCAGCGACATGGTGGCGGCCTACCAGGGTCTCGATGACGAGCTGAAGGCGAAGCTCGAGGGCCTACGCGCCGTGCACGATTTTACCCGCACCTTTGGGCTCTTGCTCGATCCCGAGGCCCTGGCGGAGAAACAGAAGGAGTTTCCGGCCATCGAGCACCCCGTCGTGCGCACGCATCCGGTGACGGGCAAGAAGGCGATCTACGTGAACGCCGTCTTCACCAGCCACATCGTGGGCATGGAGCGCGAAGAGGGCGACCGCCTGCTCCTCCTCCTGTATAGCCAGGCGGCCGTGCCCGAGTACCAGTGCCGCTTTCGCTGGCAGAAGAACAGCATCGCGTTCTGGGACAACCGCTCGCTACAGCACTACGCGGCCTCCGACTACTGGCCGCAGCAGCGCGTGATGGAACGCGTCACCATCATCGGCGCTCGACCGGCCTGAAAGCAGCGTTGCGCACGGGCTCAGGCCGTGTGGAGGAGCCTCCGTCGCAGGCTCAGCAGGCCTACTCCGAGCAGCAACGCGCCGAAGAGGCCCTTCCCACCCTGCGGGAAAATCGGTACCACGACGGGCTGGAGCTGGCAATCCGAAGAGCAGCCGTCGCCATCGTTGCTGTTCCCGTCATCGCACTCCTCACCGGCCTCGATGATGAAGTTGCCACAGAGCGAGGGATCACCACCGAAGATCGTGGTCGTGACTTGATAGTCGCCCGATCCCGAGTCGCGATCGATGAGAACGTGCCATGTGCCGGCGGATGGTGAGGGGAAGCTGCAGGCTCCGTAGGGGCTGTTGATGTCGATGGCGCAGTCGAAGGTCGAGGTGGTAGGCGGAGCGCCGAATTTGACGTAGACGTCTGCATCGAAGCTAAAAGTGTCATCGGTGTTGAGCGTCACGCGCAGCTCGTCGGTGTTCGGGTTGACCGCGAAATCGAAGCTGTCATCGGGGTTGCCGCCGCCGAGGCTTCCATCTTTGGCGATCACGATCGTATTGGGGTCGCCCACGGGAGCGAGGGAGCCACAGGTCGCGGTGGAGTCGGCTCCGAGCTCGCTCAGGATGAAGCTGCGGTAGGTGTAGACGTTGGTGTTGTAGCTGTGGTCGTCCGTGTCGCAGTCATCCACGAAGCCGCCGGAGGTGGTGCCCGCCACGACCTGACCCGCGCCCAGGTCCATGAAGAGTGGACCGCCGGAATCGCCGTTGCAGGTGTTCGAGTCGTCGCCCGGCGGGCCGACGGGGGTCTCGTAGTTCCAGCAGATGACCTCCTCGTTGCCTGCTCCCGCAGGGACGGAGCCGTTGCAGTTGACGGTTTCGACGCGGCCGAAGCGCTTGATGCCGAAGTCGTTGTTGCTGCCCAGGGTGATTCCGTAGCCTGCGATGACTCCGGTCGCGCCCGGGATGACGGAGTTGGGATCGATCAGGTTGATCTCCGTAGGGTCCACACCGGTCACCACCGACCCGAGCTTCAGCACCGCTACGTCGGCGATCGGGAAGTTGGCGTCGATGTAGCTCGGGTGCAGCGTGATCGAGGTCACGCTGACCGTGCCCACGTTCTGCAGGAAGACGAAGTTGCGGCTCGCGGTCAGGTCGGCCTCCAGGCAGTGGGCGGCCGTGAGGACGGTCTCGCAGCCGATCAGGGTGCCGGAGCAGTAGCCGATGGCGTCGTCCGCGTCTCCGGAGAAGTCATACAGCAGGACTGCGGTCGTCGGTAGGTCGTGCGTAGTGAGCCCGTTCACGATGCGCGCGCTGTCCGGCCCCTCCGCGCTGGCGACGTGAAGCGGCAGCAGCAGGACCAGAACCGCCAGAGATCTCGCCAGCTTGCGAGTCGGGCTGAACCGGGACTGCATTTCGCACCTTCCTCGGGCGTGAGTAGGGGGTGGGTGGCCGGCGGGAGCGTGTACTCGGCGCATTATCCTCGGAAGGGCCCCGATTATGCAACCAGAAAGCCGGCGCGATATCATGCCGGAGACCACACGGAGAGAGCCATGCCGAGGATCTTCAAGACCCCGTCAGACCTGAAGAGCGCGCTGGGCGAGCATCTTGGCTACAGCGACTGGCTGGAGATGACGCAGGATCGCATCGACAAGTTCGCCGATGCCACGGGCGACCAGCAGTGGATCCACGTCGATCCCGAGCGCGCGAAGCAGGGACCCTTCGGGGCCTGCATCGCGCACGGCTACCTGACGCTCGCGCTGGTCAACCTGTTCCTCCCCCAGATCCTCCAGGTTCGAGGCATCTCGATGGGGGTGAACTATGGCTCCGATCGGCTGCGCTTCCCCGCGCCCGTGCCGGTGGGCTCGAGAATCCGCGGGGGCGGTGAGTTGATCCAGGTGGAAGAGGTGAAGGGCGGCGTGCAGGCCACGATCCGCGTGACCGTTGAGGTGGAAGGCCAGGACCGCCCCGCCTGTGTCGTCGAGACAATCTCCCGGTACTATCCGGAAGCCTGATTGCGAGTCCTGCAAGGCCCGTAGGGCCGCGCAGCGAGGCGAAGCCGAGCGAAGTGCGCGCAGGCGAGCTGCGCTCGCCGATAACGCGCTAGTAACGCGCTAGGCGTGCTGGCTGCTGACGGCGACGCACTCCCCCGTCATGTAGGAGGAGTAGTCGCTGGCCAGGAAGACGATGACGTTCGCTACCTCCCAGGGCTCCGCCCCGCGCCCGAACGCCTCCCTCTGGGTGAGCTTGTCCAGCAGCTCCTGGGGCATCACCTTGGTGAGGAACTCGTGGGTCGCGAGGCTGGGCGCCACGGCGTTGATGCGCACACCCGAGTCGGCCGCCTCGAGCGCCGAGCAGCGGGTGAGTGCCATCACGCCCGCCTTGGCGGCCGCGTAGTGGGCCTGTCCGGCCTGGGCGCGCCAGCCGAGCACCGACGCGTTGTTCACGATCACGCCCGCCCGCCGCTCCAGCATATGGGGCAGCACAGCTCGGGTCATACGAAAGGTGCCGGTCAGGGTGACGTCGAGCACCGTGTGCCATTGCTCGTCGGTCATGTCGACCACATTCACGGTGCCGCCCAGGCCGGCATTGTTGATCAGCACATCGATGCGGCCCAGCTGGTCGAGCGCGGCCTTTACCAGCGCCCGTACGTCCGCCTCCACGGTGACGTTGCAGAGCCGGCTCGCCGGACGCTTGCCGTCGATCTTCATCAGCTCATCTGCAGCCTCGCCCAGGCGGCGCTCGTGGCTATCGCTGATCATTACGCTCGCGCCTTCCTCGAGGCAGCGTCTGGCGGTGGCGAAGCCGATACCGCTGCCCGCGGCGGCGGTCACGAGAACCGTCTTGCCCGCGAGCAGGTTACGTCCCTCAGGATACGGCGGTCCCGTCTGACTCATGGCTCAGCTCGCTCCGGGCCGTGGCTCGCGTGGTAGACCCAGCGCTCGCTCGCTGATGATGTTGCGTTGGATCTCGTTCGAGCCAGCGTAGATCGTATCGGAGCGGGTGAAGAGGTACATGCGTTGCAGCGGCGTCAGCTGGTAAGGCTCAGCCTCGAGGAGCTCGGACTGCGCGCCGAGCACGTCCATGGCCAGCTTGCCCAGACCGCGGTGCCAGGTGGCCCAGAAGATCTTGCTGATCATGGCCTCACGGCTGAGCTCCGCCCGGTCAGCCTGGCTCAGCGTACGCAGCGCGTGGTAGCGTTGGATGCGCAGCCCGATCCAGGCGTCGGCCAGGCGCTGGCGCATGACCGGATCGCTTGCGCGGCCGTTGGCCCGCGCGATGTCGATGATCTGCTCGAGCTCGTTCTGGAAGAGCATCTGCTGGCCCAACGTCGATGCTCCCCGCTCGAACGCCAGCGTGCCCATGGCGACGGTCCAGCCCTGGTTGACCTCGCCCACGATGTTCTCGGCCGCTGTGCGGGCGCCGTTATAGAAGACCTCGCTGAACTCGGAGTCGCCGGTCAGCTGCACGATGGGCCGAACCTCGATACCGGGCTGGCGCATGGGCACGAGTAGGTAGGAGATGCCCCTGTGCTTGGGCTGGGCGTCGGGGTCGGTCCGGCACAGGATGAAGCACCAGTCGGACCAGGCCGCTCCGGACGTCCAGACCTTCTGACCGTTGATCACCCACTCGTTGCCGACCCGCTCCGCCTTCGTCTGTACGTTGGCGAGATCGGAGCCGGCGTTGGGTTCCGAGTAGCCCTGGCACCAGAGCTCTTCTCCCCTGCGGATCGCCGGCAGGAAGCGCTGCTTCTGGGCGCTGCTGCCGAAGGCGATCAGGGTCGGCCCGATGAGCCCCTCCCCGATGTGGCCGAGGCGACCGGGCGCGGCGGCGCGCGCGTACTCCTCGTAGAAGATCACCTGCTGCGTCAGGCTTGCGCCTCGACCGCCATGCTCCTGAGGCCAGCCGACGCAGGTCCAGCCGGCCTCGCCGAGCTTGCGTTCCCAGGCGCGTCTCTCGTCGAGCAAGGCGTTGTCATCGCCGGGACCGCCCCGACCGCGCAGCTCGGCGAACTCGCCCACCAGCTCGTCGTCGAGCCAGCCCGCGATCTCTCGGCGGAAGGCCTCGTCTTCCTCGCTGAAGCGTATGTTCACGTGCTACTCGACCCCTGTGTGCGGGATCCGGAGCCAGGGTACATGAACTTCACTCCTGCGCTCCCCTCATCTAGGATACGATACGGCGACCGCAAAGAAGGCGCAGCGAGTGGAATCCTCTCCGACCACAGCCCGAACCATTCCGCAGCTCGTGCGGAGAGCGGCCGAGAGCTTCGGAGATCGTAGCGCGCTCGAGGACGGCGCCGTGAGTCTGAGCTTCGCCGGCCTGGCGGAAGCGGGTCTCCAGGCCACGCGGGCCTTCTGCGCGGCTGGGATTCGGCCCGGCGATCGCGTGGCGATCTGGGCTCCCAACATCCACGAGTGGATCGTGGCCGCGATCGGTCTGCAATCCGCGGGCGCTGTCCTGGTCACACTCAATACGCGTTTCAAAGGGGCGGAGGCCGGCTACGTCCTGCGCAAGAGCGGTGCCCGCATTCTGTGTACGATGGGCGAGTTCCTCGGAACCGACTACATCGGCCTGCTGGAACACGAGCATCTACCCGAGCTCGAGCGCATCGTGGTGTTGAGAGACGAGGCGGAAGGGGCACTTCGGTGGTCCGAGTTCCTGGCGCAGGGGAACGCCTTCCCCGCGGCGGAGGCCCGCCAGCGCGCCGCTGCGGTCTCGCCCGACGACCTCTCCGACCTGCTCTTCACGTCAGGAACGACCGGCAGCCCGAAGGGGGTCATGACCACGCACGGGCAGAATCTGAAGGTCTTCGAGGTGTGGAGCGGGCTGGTCGGCCTGCGCGCAGGGGACCGCTACCTCATCATCAACCCCTTCTTTCACTCGTTTGGGTACAAGGCGGGCTGGGTCTCGGCGCTGATGCGGGGGGCTACGAGCCTGCCTCACGCGGTCTTCGACGTGCCGGCCGTGCTGGAGCGGATCGCGCAGGACCGCGTGAGCATGCTGCCGGGGCCTCCCACGCTCTACCAGTCGATGCTTGCCTATCCCGAGCGCGGCAAGTACGACCTCTCTTCGCTGCGACTGGCGGTGACGGGCGCCGCGGCGATCCCGGTGGAGCTCGTCCATCGTATGGGGCGCGAGCTCGGCTTCGAGACCGTGCTTACCGCCTACGGCCTCACCGAGAGCTGTGGCGTGGTCAGTATGTGCCGCGAAGGCGATGCTGCCGAGACCATCGCAACCACCTCCGGGCGTGCGATTCCGGATGTCGAGGTGCGATGCATCGACGCGGATGGGAAAGAGCTACCCCGGGGTGAGCCGGGCGAGGTCGTGGTGCGCGGCTATAACGTGATGCAGGGCTACTTTGACGACCCCTCGGAGACGGCCGCAGCGATCGATGCGGAGGGTTGGCTCCACACCGGGGATATCGCGGTGATGGACGAGCGGGGCTACCTGCGCATCACCGACCGCAGCAAGGACATGTACATCATGGGTGGCTTCAACTGCTATCCGGCCGAGATCGAGAACCTGATGTACACGAGCGGAGCGTTCGCCCAGGTCGCGGTGATCGGCATTCCCGATGAGCGCATGGGCGAGGTGGGCATGGCCTTTGTTGTCCCCGCGTCGGGCAAGGACGTCACACCCGAGTCCGTGATCTCCTGGTGCCGCGCGAATATGGCGAACTACAAGGTGCCCAGGGCCGTGGAGATCGTGGACGAGCTGCCCATGAACGCCTCCGGAAAGGTGATGAAGTTCATGTTGCGCGAGAGGGCCCGGGGGTGATTGAAGCCCGAAACCTCTGGCAGCTGATCGAGCGACGGGCCGCGCACACGCCCGATGCGCTCCTGGCCGTCGACGAAGAGGACCGGCGCCTGAGCTTTGCCGAGTACAAGGTGGCCGCCGAACGCTGCGCGGCCGGTCTTTCGGAGCTGGGGGTGGGGGAGGGTACGCCCGTGTCCTGGATGCTTCCTACCTGGCTCGAGTCGCTGGTTCTCGTGGGCGGACTGACGCGCCTGGCCGCCCGCCAGAATCCGGTACTCCCGATCTACCGCCAGCGCGAGGCCAGCTTCATCACGCGCCAGTCGGGCGCGCGGCTGCTCATCGTCCCCTCGCAGTGGCGAAACTTCGATTACGAATCCATGGCTCGAGAAATCGCCCGGGATCAGACGGGGCTAGAGGTGCTGGCCGTCGATCGCGCGCTGCCCGACGCCGATCCAACGCATTTGCCTGCGCCTCCGCCGACGGACCTGGACCCCATCCGCTGGCTCTTCTACAGCTCGGGCACGACCGCCGCTCCCAAGGGCGCATTGCATACGGACCGCGCGATCATGGCGGCCGCCGTGGGCATGTGCCGCTGTCTCGATCTGGCTCCCGACGATCGAGTCGCACTGGTCTTCCCGTTCACGCACATCGGGGGGGTGCTGTGGTTGATGAACGCTCTTCTCATCGGCTTCTCACACATCGTGATTGCGGCCTTCGATCCCAAGACCAGCATCGACGTCCTGGTTCGGCACGGCGTGACGCAGGCCGGCGCTGGCACCGCCTTTCACCAGGCCTATCTGTCCGCGCAGCGTGAAGCTGGGACGGGTGCACTCTTTCCCCGCGTTCGTAGCTTCCCCGGGGGCGGTGCGCCCAAGCCGCCGCAGCTTCACTACGACATCAAGCGCGAGATGGGGGGAGCGGGGATTATCTCGGGCTACGGACTGACAGAGTGTCCGGTGACGACGATGAACGCGGTCGGAAATCCCGATGAGAAGCTCGCGCTCACCGAGGGTCGGGCCAATCCACCGGAGATGCGGATCAGGGTGGTGAAGCTCGACGGGAACCCGGCCGGGCCGGGCGAGGAGGGCGAGATTCGCGCGCACGGGCCTCAGCTCTGCAAGGGCTATCTGGATGAGTCGCTCAACGCGGCTGCCTTCGATGACGAGGGCTACTTTCGGACGGGCGACCTCGGCTACCTGGATGAGCAGGGCTATATCGTCATCACGGGTCGACTCAAGGACGTGATCATCCGCAAGGGCGAGAACATCAGCGCGAAGGAGGTGGAGGACCTCCTCTACCAGCACCCCAAGGTAAAGGACGTGGCCGTCATTGGCCTGCCCGATCCCAGGACCGGTGAACGCGCCTGTGCCGTTGTGGCCTGCTCCAGCGGCGCGCCGCTCGCGTTCGAGGAGATGGTGAGCTTCCTGAAGGATCAGGGTTTGATGATCCAGAAGATTCCGGAGCAGCTCGAGATCCTCGCGGAGGTGCCGCGCAATCCCACCGGCAAGATCCTGAAGCACGAGCTGCGGAAGAAGTACGCCAATTCTTAGGCCTTCGCGATCAAGTCGTCGGCATAACGGCACAGGGCGTCTGTCTTCTGCTCCAGCGTATGCGTGTCTGCCTCGTACGCGTTGCGGAAGCCTACGATGACGTCCGTGACCCCGAGGTCTTCGAGCCGGCGGATGCCATCCAGGGTGTAGGCGTCGAGCGAGATCACGTGCACCTCGAAGGGCAGCCGCTCGCGGCCGTACTCGCGACGCAGCTCCGACAATCGCGCCAGCATGAGCTTGAGCGTATCTGGCTCACTGCCCGCGTGCATCCAGCCGTCGCCCAGCCGTGCGGCGCGTCGCAGGGCGGGCTCGGCGTGGCCGCCGATCAGGATCGGGATCGGCTGGTCCGGCGTGGGACAGATCTTGATGCTCTCGATGTCGTAGTGCTCGCCGTGAAACTCGTAGAACCCGCCGTCGGTGAGCCCGCGGATGATCTCGATCATCTCGTCCATGCGTTTGCCACGCGAGCTCCAGTCCTGTCCACAGACTCGGAAGTCCTCGGGCCAGGGACTGAGCCCGACGCCCAAGCCGAAGCGATTGCCGGTCAGGACCGCGACGGAGCTGGCAGACTTGGCGACCAGCGTGGGGTGTCGGATCGGCAGCTTGACCACGAACGTGGTGAAGCGCAGCCTCTCTGTCACCGCGCCCATGGCGGGGATCAGCGTAAAGGGCTCGATGAAGGGCTTGTCCTCGAGAAAATTCCGGTTCCCATCGGGGGTGTAGGGGTACTTGCTGTCGGAGACCTCGGGGTAGCAGATGCTGTCGGGTACCACCATCGAGGTCCATCCCGATTGATCGGCGGCGATCGCGAGCGGCAGGTAGTGGCTCGGATCGCACATCGATTCGGCGAACGAGAAGCGCATCGCGTTCCTCTCAGCCCGGCTGGTCTCGAGGACGCGGCGTGATGCCGCGCAGTACGGCGTCGATTACCGGGCCCAGGATCTTCGGGTTGATGCGGGAGCCCGTGAAGAAGACGCGCATGACGATGGGGCCGAAGATCAGGTCGGCTGTAAGATCATAGTCGATATCGCTTCTGACCTCGCCCCGCTCGACGGCCCGTTCGAGTGCGTGGATGACGGGCTGGCGTCTCTCCTTGAGCAGGGGGTCGAAGAGCTTGGACAGCTCGGGATTATGGGCCCGCTCGCCGGCCAGGCTCGGCAGAATGGCGGCCAGGGGTGTCGAGTTGAGGATCTCGACGTAGCTGCGGAGCATCTTTCCCAGGTCGCCCACCAGGCTGCCCGTGTCGACCTCCTTGAGTCCCGGCAGCTGGCTGAAGGCCTCCATCACCAGGTGGACCTTGGACGGCCAGCGCCGGTAGATCGTGGCCTTCCCTACACCGGCGCGGGTAGCGACCCCCTCGACCGTGAGCGCGGAGAAGCCGGACGTCACCAGCAAGGCCAGGGTCGCGTCCAGAATGGCCTGGTGCGCCTCCTCGCTCCGAGGCCGGCCCGCACTCGCCGTGCTCTCGCTATTGCTAGTGACGATGCTCAAGCGAGCCTCTCGAGGACGGTCGAGATGCCCATGCCTGCGCCGATGCACTGGGTGGCGAGCCCGAAACGCTGGTTGCTGCGCCGCAACTCCATCGCCACCGTCGTCACCAGGCGCGTTCCCGTGGCGCCGAGCGGGTGTCCGATCGCAAGCGATCCGCCGTTCACGTTGACCCGCTCCTGCGGGATTCCGAGCTCGCGCAGCGAGGGGATCACCTGGGCCGCGAATGCCTCGTTAAACTCCACCCGGTCAATCTGGTCCGCCGTGATGCCCGCGTTGCGAAGAGCCTTCTTGCTGGAGACCACCGGCCCGATGCCCATGAGCTGGGGCTTTACGCCGCCGACGGCCATGCCGGTAATGCGCGCCAGCGGCTCGAGTCGCAGCGAGCGGGCCTTCTCCTCACTCATCAGGAGGGCCGCAGAGATGCCGTCGTTGGTGGGACAGGAGTTGCCGGCCGTGATCACGATCTCCTTGTCGCCGAAGCTCTTGATTCCGCGGATCGGCTGCAAGCCAGCGAGCTTCTCCAACGTGGTGCTGGGCCGGATCCCCTCGTCACGATCAAAGGTAATACTCGCACCGCGCTCCGCCTCGACCCAGTTGCCGTCGTCATCGAAAACGGGCTCCTCCACCTGGAGCGGGATCACCTCTTCCTTGTAGATCCCGGCCTCGTAGGCGGCATGGGTCTTGGCGTGGCTCTCCACCGCATAGCGGTCGAGCTCTTCCCGCGTGAGCCCGTATACCTCGGCGACGTTCTGACCGGTCTGGATCATGCTCTGGAGCCAGGGAGAGTTGAGAATGTAGTCGGGGAAGGGCACTGAGAAGTACTCATCGTGGTCTATGGCGGGAGCGCGCTGGACCTCGTTCAGCTCGGTGATGCGGGAGGTCAGCTGCGTGACACGCGTGGGCGGAGCTCCCCCGCCCATCAGCGCGCGACCCATGCGCTCGATCCCCATGGCCACGCCGCAGTCGATGTTGCCCACCATGATCGCCATCGCGATCCGGTGTAGGGTTTCCATGCTTGAGCCGCACTGGCGGTTCGAGTGGAAGGAGCATACCTCGAGCGGCAGGCCCGCGATTCGTTGCACGTTCCCCAGGTACGCGAACTCGCCGCGGCCGGCCACATTGCCCACGCCGATGTCCTCGATCAGGCTGTCGCTGACCCTGGGATTGCGGTCGAGCAGGGTGCGAAGAATGTGAGCCCCGGCCTCGTCGAGCCGGGTCGCGACCAGCTTGCCGCGCCCTCCGCGCGCGAAAGGCGAACGCGCACCATCCACGAGCACCACGTTCCTCAGCTCCATGCATGTCCTCCTGGGTATGGGTCAGTGCCCTGATTACTCTGTAGAATCGAAGACTTAGGGTCCTGGGCGCAGAAGCCGCTGCTTCCCTTTCTATTACGATACTATACGTCTCGTTCTTATTCATCTTATCATGGGGCGGCATGTCCGGCGCGGCGGTGCACACTCATCCGATGTGTAGGGGAAACTGAGATATGGCTTCGAAGCCCGCGCGCTGGGACCTGGAGGTCGACGTTGTCGCCGTCGGGTCGGGCCTGGGCGCCATCTGCTCGGCCATCGTGGCGCACGACCTGGACCAGCAGGTGGTCGTGCTGGAGAAGGCTCCCAAGCTGGGGGGTCTCTGTGCTTACGGTGGGGGCGAGGTCTTTGTTCCCAACAACCACAAGATGGCCGAGATCGGGGCCACGGACTCCGACGAAGCGGGCCGGCAGTATCTCGATTTTCTCTCCGCCGGCTTTGCGGATCCCAAGCTGCTCGGCAAGCTCCTGGACAACGCGCGCCCGGCGGTCGAGTACTTCGAGAAGGAGGCGGGCGTCAAGTGGATCGCCGTCGCGGGCCTGCCTGATTACTACTATCCCGAGGCGCCCGGCACGCATCCCGGCGGGCGTTATCTGTCGGTGGATCTCTTCGAGGGCTCCCAGCTCGGCGAGTGGCAGCACAAGACCTACCTCACACCGCACATCCCTCTGGGAGTCCTGCATCGCGAGCTCTATGCATGGGGCGGCCTGGCCAAGGTCACGGAGTGGGATTACGAGCTCATCGCCGAGCGCATCACGAACGACCAGCGCAGCTCGGGTCCCGGCATGATGGGGTATTTCATCAAGGCTGCGATGATCGACCGCGGGATTCCCGCGTACGTCGAAACTCCCGTGCGCGAGCTGATCACGGAGAACGGCCGAGTGATCGGGGTGCGCGCGGAACGTGCGGGCCAGGACTTCTTTGTCGGGGCCCGTCGTGGGGTCGTGCTGGCGATCGGCGGCTACGACATGAACAAGGAGATGGCGCGGCAGTACGAGGCCATGCCCGACTGGAACTCGGCCGCGCCCCCCTACCTCGATGGCGACCACATGGTTATGGGAGGCGAGGTTGGTGCGGCGGTCGCCGCCGTCCCACCCACGAACCTGGCCATGTTCTTCGGCTACAACATCCCCGGTGAGGAGCACGATGGCAAGCCGCTCTATCGGACGTCTTGGGAGTGTGGCTGTCCGCATGCGATCTGGGTGAATCGCGCGGGAAAGCGATTCTGCGACGAGGCGTTCTACAAGGACTACCAGCCGCGGGTGCGGATGTGGGACGGTCAGAAGCAGGAGATGCCCAATTACCCACCCTTCCTGATCTTCGACCAGAACTACCGGGACCGGTATCCGCTCGGCTCCTTCATGCCTGGCACGGAGCTGCCAGAAGAGCTGGTGAAGCAGGCGAACACCCCGCGTGAGCTCGCGGAGAAGCTCGGCATCGATGGGGAGCAGCTCGAGGCCACACTCGAGCGTTACAACCGGTTCGCGGAGAAGGGCGAGGATCCCGATTTCGGCAGCGGCTCACACCCCTGGTCGGTCCGGCTGACCGGTGACGAGAGCTATCCCAATCCCTGCGTGGGTCCGCTCAACAAGTCGCCGTACTACGGCCTGCGCCTGGTGCCCGTCGGTGTCGGAATCAACTCCCATGGCCTGAGAACGAACGGTCACGCCCAGGTGATGCATGTTCGGAGCAATCCCATTCCGGGACTCTACGCCGTGGGAAACTCCGCGGCTCTGCTCGACCTCGGTGGCGGCTATCAGAGCGGCACTTCGAACATGCGCGCGATCACCTGGGGCTACCTTGCCGGCCAGCACCTGGGGCGCAAGGCGTGAACGGGAGTGACCGTGGCCGAGACTGAGTATTCCACGATGGCACGGCTCTCGGTGGATACGATCTGGGACTTCGTGAAGGAGATGGACAACTGGGCCCCGCTCTTGACGGGTTACCAGGCGCACGAGAAGCAGAGCGAGACCGACTCGCTGTGGACCGTGAAGGGCGACGTGGGTGTGCTGGCTCGTGTCGTCAAGTTCAAGGTTCATATCACCGAGTGGAACGGCCCCGAACGCGTCAGCTTCGAGCTAGAGGGCGTGAACGAGCTGCTGAAGGGCCAGGGCGTATTCATCATGCAGCCCTACGAGGAGGAGCCTGCGGGCGCTGCGAGCGCGCAGAGGAAGAACGTCTTCACGCGCGTGGTCGAGTCCCTCTTGCGCTTCTTCTTGAGGCTATTCCGGGGCAGACCCGAGCGAGCTGCAGCCTCCGCTGCGGGGCCGGGTGAGGGCTGGGCCCAGCTCACGTTCAAGCTGCGTATCGATCCCGGCGGCCCCATGGCCCCCATGATCAATGCCATGATGAAGCCCGCCATGGAGGTCGTGGCCGAAGATCTCTCCAACCGAATCATTGCCCAGCTCGAGGCTCAGCAGGGAAGCAAAGCATAGAGGAGCGGAACCAAGATGGTGGAATACAACCCGTTCTCGGAAGAAGTGATGACCGATCCCTACCCGGTCTATCGACGTCTACGCGATGAGGCGCCCGCCTACTACATCGAGGAGTACGACTGCTGGGTGCTCTCGCGCTTCGAAGATATCTGGACGGCATCGATGGATGCGGACTCCTACTCCACCGAGCAGGGGACGACCTCCGCCCAGCTCCTGACCAAGGTCCAGCCCGTGACCCCCATGCTGAATCTGATCGATCCTCCGCGCCACACGTATCTGCGCTCGAGAATTCGTGGCTACTTCCAGCCGCGGAACGTGGCCGAGCTCGAGCCCCGGGTCAGGGAGTTCGCCATGGAGTGCATCCACAGCTTCTCCGAGAAGGGCGAATGCGATGTGATGGGTGACTTCTCTTCCCAGATTGCCGTCAAGGTAGCCTGCATGATCAACGGTTTTCCCGTCGAGGACGGCGATCTGCTGGTCGCGCTCGTGCAGCGTTTCTTCGCGCGCCAGGAAGGCGTCGTGGGCATGACCGAGGACGGCGTCGCGGCTGCGATGGAGATGGGCGCCTACTTCGAGGAGCTGGTCAAGGCGCGTCGAAAGGCCGCGCAGGCGCAGGACGACGTCGTGAACGCGTTCGTGACCGCCGACCTCGATGGACGGCCCCTGGAGCCCGCCGAGATCGGCACGCATCTCTCGATGCTGCTGATTGGCGGGGCCGAGACCTTCCCCAAGGTTTTCGCGAACGCCACCTACCGACTCTTTCAGCACCCCGATCAGCGCGCCGCGCTGGTTGCCGATCAGAGCCTGATTCCGGACGCCTTCACCGAGCTGCTGCGCTACGACATGCCCACCCAGTTCCTGGGCCGGGTGCTCAAGCAGGATGTGGAGATCCACGACCAGATCATGCGCAAGGGTCAGGTGGTGCTCTTTGTGTATCCCTCTGGAAACCGCGACGAGCGCGAGTTCGAGAACCCCGACGTGATCGATATCCGGCGCCAGCCGCCGCGCATCCTCTCGTTTGGGCACGGCACCCACGCCTGCCTGGGCATCAACGTGGCGCGCCTGGAGGGAAAGGTCTGTATGGAGCTGCTGTTTCGCTACATGCCCGACTATGTGGTGGAGACGGATCGCCTCGTGCGCTTGCGCACGGAGTTCGTTCAAGGCTTCGAGTCGGTGCCCATCAAGTTCAAGCCGTTTCGCGTTTAGCCGGCTACTTCCGCTTGGTTACGCTGACGGCTGCGGACCCGATATTACCCGAGGAGTCGTAGGCCAAAGCGATGATGGAGTGTTCTCCTTTGGCGGCGTCCTTGGTTTTCCGGACGACGCGCACTTTGCAGGAGTCCGAGTCACAGCTCTCGCTGCCGATCAGCTGGCCATCGAAATAGACCTCGATGCGCTCGACCTGGACATTGTCCTTTACCAATACGCGAACCCTTATGGCCCGGTAGAACTTGCGGCCGTCTTTTGGTGATTTGATCACGACAATGGGTGCCGTATGATCCTCTGTCCCCGTGTCGGAGTTGTCGACCTGAACCTCCAACGGGGGAGAAGTGCCGGTGTTACCTGCGGTGTCGTAAGCCACGGCCTCGAGCACGTGTGCTCCATCGCTATCGAGCGTGCTGTTCCAGCTGAAGCTGAACGGCGCCGTGGTGTCGGTCGCGATCGCGTCTCCGTCCAGGTAGAGCTCGACGGCTGAGACTCCGATGTCGTCCGCTGCGGAGACATCGACCGCCACGGTTCCCGAAACCATCTCACCGTCCTCGGGCGTTAGAATCGTGACCGTGGGCGGAAGGTCCTCCGGTGGATCCGGTGGACTGCCCAGCACGGCGAGAAGCGCCTGATAGGCGTTGACGCGTCCGTGGCCGAAGGACGTGTCATACCCCGCGGCTCCGAGGTCGTCCGCCGTCGACTCGAGCACGGCACTGACGTCCAGCGGCGTCAGGTCTGGGTTGAGAGAGAACATGAGGGCGACCACACCGGCCACCACGGGACTCGAGAATGACGTGCCCGAGGCGAAGCCATAGCTCCCACCCGAACGCGTGGTGTATATGCTCACCCCCGGCGCTGCCAGATCCACGTAGTCGCCCCGGCTGGAGAAGCTGGCGAGCTCGTCATTCCGATCGGTGGCCCCGACCGAAATCAGGTATGGAGTGTCGGGGGTGCTATCGAGGCAGCCACAGTTTCCCGCGGATGCAACGACCACCGCTCCCTGCTGCATCGCGTATTCAGCGGCGGCTCGTAGGGCCGGGCTGCCGGCAACTGCTGCGAAGCTCATGTTCATCACCGAGGCTCCGTTGTCGGCGGCCCAGACCAGGCCTTCGACCAGCGTCGAGGTGTACGCGAAGCCATCGGTATCGGTCACTCGGATCGGCATGATCGGACTGTCCCAGGCCACCGAGGCCAGCCCTGTTCCGTTATTGCCGCTCGCGGCCGCCGCCCCGGCAACACGCGTCCCGTGGCCATAGACGTCTGCGGTGTTGGTATCGTCGTCGAATGTGTTGAAACCGGGCACCAGCTTGCCTGCGAGGTCCGGATGCGTGGCGTCCACACCGCTATCCAGGATGGCGATCACGGCCCCGGCGCCGGACGGCACGAGATCCCAGGCTGCGGGACCCTGGATCTGCTGCAGGTGCCACTGCAACGGATACAGCGGATCATTCGGTATCCGAGTGGGGCGGAACGCGCGGTTCCGCTCCACAAAAGTGAAATCACGTCGGCTCTTGAGCGTGCGCTCGATGGCGTCGATGTTCGAGGGGTCGACGCGCAGCCGATGAACTCCGATCTGCGGGATCTCCTTGATCAGGGTGGCTCCCGTGGTGAGGTAGGCGGTTCGAGCTCGGCTGTGCGCAACACCCCTGCGAACTCCCACCAACAGCTCGTCCGGAACAGAGGCGGGCAGGGTTTGAGCGTTGGCGGACCCGAGCGTGACCGAGCCAATGCCGATGGAAGCGAGAAGCAGGAAAAAGTAACGCTGTGCGATGCGGTAATGGCCTTGCATGACAGACTCCACTCGAGACCGGACAGATACGGTCAACTTCGGACTTATCGGACACACGAGTCCATGAGCTGAAGTTGGTGACATCTAAGTAACCGTTGGTGCGCGGAGCTTGAAAGAGACTGACCATCGATTGAGTCGTCGCCGCAGTTATGCAGCAGCGGGGTCGCAGCCCGCGGGCAGGAGATGGACGTTTGCTTTACGCCGATGGCGGACTGGGACACGCATTATCCACGGCGCAGAGCTCCAGCGTCGCTCCACCTGTACATCGCACTCGATATCTGATCCAATAGCTGAGGCTTGAGATTGGGCTTCGATGAGGAACCGAGGCGAAGCCCGGGCGTGGAGCGGGTGAGCTTGGAACGATCGAAGAAGCAGCGCCTGCCGGTTCGACTCTTCAACGGGGCGCATCGCATCCTGCACCGATTGGGACGACAACTGCCGAGCTTCGCCCGTGCGGAGGCCTCACTCCTCGAGGCAGCGCGAAAGGCCACGGGGCTCGACGATTTTGGCGACGCGGGCTTTCTGAGCGGCCTGCGGGTGCTGTTGGAGGCGTACGACCAGGAGGCGCGACTCAGCCCCTTCGGTCGGATGATGGTGAGCCAGGAGCTCGCCGGGATCCTGCGGAATCGGCTCTCCGTCGAGCAGGGCTGGAAGCGGGAGCCGGGCGCTCTCGAGGCGCCCGTGCGACGTCCCATCTTTATTCTCGGACTGCCCCGCAGCGGGACTACCGCGCTGCATCACCTGCTGGCACAGGATCCCGAGAACCAGGTGCTTGAGTACTGGCTCGCGGCCGCGCCCGGGCCACGACCCCCGCGCGAGGAGTGGAAGCGCGACCCGCGCTACAAACACGCGGTAAGCGGGCTGCGGACGATGTACTACCTGGATCCGAGTCTCAAGGCGATTCACCTGATGACGGCGGAGGGTCCCGAGGAGTGTCGCCACCTCTTCCTGCAGTCCTTTCTGGACCATACCTTTGACCACAACGCGACCATCCCCAGCTACACGAAATGGTTCGAGGCACAGGACATGCGCCCCGCCTACGCCCGCCATCGCGACATCCTCAAGCTGATTCAGTCTCCCGGGCCCGAGCGTCGCTGGGTACTCAAGTACCCGGCTCACCTGCGCAACCTGCGGGTCCTGTTGGAGATCTATCCGGACGCGTGCATTGTGCAGACGCACCGGGACCCCACCCGCGTGCTGCCCTCAATCTGCAGCCTGGTCGCGGGCTGGCGCGGCCTCTACGAGGAAGCGATGGACAGCCACGCGCTCGCGAGATGGCAGCTCGATTTTCTAGGCGAGATGATGGAAGAGGCCATGCGGGTCCGCGAGAGCGCCGAGCCGGCGCAGTTCTTCGATCTCCACTTCCGGGAGCTCGTCCGCGACCCCGTGGCGGCGCTCCAGCGGATGTATGCACACTTCGGCTTCGAGCTGAGTGCGGAGTCGCGGCGTCGGATGAGGGCCTGGCACGAGCGGAATCCTCAGGGGAAGCACGGCGGCCATCCCTACACGACCGAGCAGTTCGGGCTGTCTCATGGCGAGATGAGCGAGCGCTTCCGACGCTACACGGAGCGCTTCGAGATCCCGAGCGAAGCTCCCCGCTAGAGGTCGGAGACTTTGACCACCCGTGCGATCGGCTCCGGGTGCTCCTGGGCCCGCACCCAGCGCAAGCACATCGTGCCGCGGGCATGCCCGGCGGTGTCGATCCAGTTGTCTTTGCCCGGGTCGGCGTGCGCGATCACGATCCGGACCGAGCCGTCCTCGTGGTATCGGGCCGTGTGGTGGTTGACCGAGATCGGGTGATAGCGATAGTCGAGGGACTCCATCCAGTGGTTATTGAGCTGGAAGTTCCAGTACTCGCAGCTGGGTGGGGTGACCTCGATCAGCAGGGCCTCGTCCGGCGCCAGCTCCCAGTAGCCGTGGAAGTAGCAGATGTTGGGGTCGCCGTGGGCGGCGCGGGCCACGGCGGGGTCGAGCTTGGGCAGCCGGTTGATCTCTTGCTTGAACCCTTCGGCCCAATCCGCGAAGAGTGCCGCAGTGCCGCATACGTAGGCGCTCGCGGCGGCCAGGCCGTGGTCGATGAGCTCGGGGGTGACCGGATCCGGCGGGCCCTCGCGTCCGACGCGTTCGATCCGTAGATCCGCAATCGTCTCGTGGGTTCGGTCACTGAAGGTCTGACGCACGATGAGCGAGGAGGTGTCTGGCTCCATCGGCAGCCAGTTGCCGGATCGCTTTTCGCAGCTCACGCTGATCTCGAACGAGCCATCGGGCGCCATCACGAGGTCGTTGCCTTCGAGATAGCCGGACTGTCCCATGCGCCCGCCCGAGCCGTAGTTCCCGACGTAGGTCCCCAATCCCAGATAGTGAACGGTCCCGCGTTTCCCTCGAATGCGATACTGGTACTTCCCGCTGATCGCGGCACTCTGGTAGTAGTTGTCCGGATTATCGGCTCCGATCTTCACCGTTTCGTGAGCCGGGCGCCGCAGCACGGGCGCGGCCGGATCGGCGAACTCGATGTAGGACTCGAGCGCGACGCGCGTGAGCCGGCTCAGATAACGGAAGCCCTCCGCGCGATCGAAGGGATCGTTCGGGGAACCCTCGCGCAGGATGATGTTTCCGGCGCTCTTGAGCTTGTCGCAGAACTCGGCCCAGCTGGTGCCATCCATGATGCGCTTGGCCGAGGGGTTGACGGGCATGCGGTACTCCGCCTCTCGCGGGAGGTGTCGCAGTATATCACCCGCATCACTCGGAGACGATTGGTGTAGAGGTCAGGCACGCGGAATGACGATTCTTGCGAGTATAATCGCAGCATGACGCGCTCGCTGGAGAAAAGGATCGCAGTCTCCGTCACGATTTCCGGACTGGAGCGACTCTACGGCAAGGATCTATCCGGGGTCGTAGACACCGCGCGCGTCGCCGAAGGCGCCGGCATCCATCAGATTGCGTTGCCCGACCACCTCGCGATCGGCCCCAACACCGACGCCTACCCTTATGGGAAGTTCCCTTTGCCGAGCAGCGAGCCCTGGCTCGAGCCGGTCACCACTCTGGCTGCGATCGCTGGGGCCACCCGCAGGATTCGACTGGCGACGGGAGTTTTGATCGCGCCGCTCCGACCCGCCCTGCTGCTCGCGAAGAGCCTGGCGACACTCGACGTGCTATCCGGTGGCCGGGTGGATCTCGGCGTGGGGCTGGGCTGGCAGCGCGAGGAGTTCGAGGCCTCGGGCGTCGCGTTCGAGGGTCGGGCGGCGCGCATGGACGACACACTCCGAGCCTGTCGTGTGCTGTGGAGCCAGGCGCCCGCCTCCTTCGAGTCGCCCAGTGTGAGTTTTCGGGATCTGTGGTGTCTGCCCCGGCCGGTACAGGAGGGCGGCCTTCCCATCTGGCTCGGTGTGCGACTGGACGAACGCAACGTCTCTCGTATCGTCGAGTACGGTGCGGGCTGGATGCCGCTCGGCCTGGCCTTAGAGGAGCTCGAGCGGGGCACGCAGTGGCTGCGGCGCGCGTACGAAGGGGCGGGCCGGGACCCTGACTCCATCGGGGTTCGCAGCATGGTGCCCGTCGCGCTCGATGCCAGAGGCCGGGCGGATCTCGAGCGCACGCTGGAGGCTGTCCCGGCGCTGCGGCAGGCCGGGGTTACGGTCGCTGCCTTCGCACTCGGACGTTTCGTCAATACTCGGGACGAGATCCGCCCCTTCCTCGAGCGGCTCGGTCGAATTGATGCTTGAGCCGCTCGTCTCGAGGTCGCGCCTTCTGGCATACTGGGTCATCCTCGATTCGGGCAAGGAGTGCGAAGATGATCCGCGGCATCCACCACACGGCGATCTCGACCGTCGACCTCGAGCGCTCGATCCGCTTCTATCGGGATTTGTTGGGCTTCGAAGAGGTCATGGACTTCAGCTGGCCCGAGGGGACCAAGAACATGAACGCGACACATGCATTGAAGGAGACGTCGGGACGGGTCGTCTTGCTCAAGGCCGGTAACAGCATGATCGAGCTCTTTCAGTACGCGACGCCGACACCCATGCAGGCCGACGCGAGCCGGAGACTTTGCGATCACGGGATTACGCATTTTTGCATAGACGTGGACGACATCGACGCGGAGTACGAGCGGCTCAAAGCAGCCGGGATGTCCTTTCACTGCCCGCCGGTGGACTACGGTACCGTCAAGACGACCTACGGGCGCGATCCGGACGGAAACGTAATCGAGCTTCAGGAGATCAAGAGTCCGGACGACCCGCTCGCGCTCGACATCAACCGGACCTGATGCTGGGCCCGGAGGACCTCGTTCTTTGTGCCGGGACGCTCGCCGGGGCCTCCTTCCGAGAAAGGGTGGAGGCCGCGGCGGAGGGCGGCTTCTCGGCCATCTCGCTCTTCCTGGATGACTATCAGCAGGCACGCGCGCGAGGTCTCGACGCGCCCGAGATGCGCAAGCTGCTGGCGGACTATGGCATCGCCGTTGCTGAGCTCGATCCTCTGATGAGTTGGGTACCAGGCGCCGAGCTTGGGGCGAGCGCGAACGATCAGGGGGCAGAATTCTTTCGTCAGCGCGAAGAGGATTTCTACGCCGCCGCCGACGTACTGGGTGCGCGTTCGTTGAACGCGATCTGCCTCTCCGACACGCCCCTGCCGACGTCCGCCGTCGCTGAGGCCTTCGCCGCGCTCTGTGACCGTGCCGGCGTACACGGACTGCTGGTGCACCTCGAGTTCCTGCCCTGGACTTCGATTCCGGATCTTGACGCTGCGCTCGAGATCGTGGAGCTGGCAGACCGGCCCAATGGGGGTCTTATGTTCGACACCTGGCACCATTTTCGCAGCCGAGGGAAGAACGAGCGCATCCGCAGCGTTCCGGGCGGGCGCATCCTCGCGCTTCAAATCAACGACGCGCCGCGGGAGGCGGAGGAGAATCTGGTCGACGAGACCCTGCACCGGCGGCTGCTGCCGGGGGAGGGGGATATCGATCTGGTCGAGATCCTGACGCTTCTGGATGAGGTGGACTCTCCGGCACCGGTCGGGGTCGAGGTCTTTTCGGATGCCCTCGCGGGTCTTCCGGTGCGCGAGAGGGCCCGCCGGGCGGGCGCTGCGGCCCGCGCCGTGCTGCGCCGGGCGCGACGTGGATGAACGCGGGCCAAGTGCCTGCTCCAGCAGCATCAGGAGTGTGCGATGAGCTTTGAGACTCTTCTTTATGAGACGCGCGATGGTGTTGCCTACATTACCCTCAACCGGGAGGCTGCGGCAAACGCCATCAACCTCCAGATGGGTCGCGACCTCATGTTGGCCGCGCTTCGCTGCGACGAAGATGCGGGCGTGCGCGCCGTCCTGATTCGGGCGAAGGGCAAGATCTTCTGCGCCGGGGGTGACCTCGGCAGCTTCTCCTCGGCCGGGGAGGGCATGCCCAGGCTGCTCAAGGAGCTGACGACCTACCTCCACGCCGCCATCTCGCGCTTCGCGCGCATGCGCGCACCCGTTGTGGCCGCGGTCCACGGATCGGCCGCGGGGGCGGGCTTCAGCCTCGCCTGCGCATCCGACCTGCTCGTGTGCGCTGAGTCGGCCAAGTTCACGCTGGCTTATACCCGGGTCGGTCTGACCCCCGATGGGAGCTCCACCTATTACCTGCCCCGTCTGATCGGAACACGCCGTGCACTTGAGCTGATGCTGACCAACCGCGTGCTTAGCTCGCAGGAGGCCCTCGCCTGGGGGCTCGTGAATCGCGTAGTGGCCGATGATCAGCTCGCGCAGGAGTCGGAGAGCCTGGCGCGGCAGCTGGCCACGGGTCCGACCCTGGCCTTCGGGGGCGTGAAGCAGCTTCTGCTGAGCAGCGCTAACGAGTCGCTGGAAACGCAGATGGAGCACGAAGCCAGGGCCATCGCCGACGCGGCCCGCAGCTCGGACGCTCGGGAGGGAATCGAGGCCTTCTTCGCCAAACGGCGGGCGAAGTTTAACGGGGTGTAGCCGATTTCTCCGGCGCCAAAACCGTCTTCAGGTCTCCGATCTTCTCGTCCAGTGTGCGCACCTGCTCGCGCAGCGCCTCCTGCATGATGCGCGCTCGCTCGAGGATCTTCTCGCTATGGCTCTTGATCGTGCCGGTGAAGCGGGTGATCTCTTCGATGGCGCGGGTCTGCTTCTCGACCTCGCGCACGGCGCGGTCGATAGACTCGAAGTCGGCCTCTCTCGCCTCGCGCTGTGCCGCCGCGCGTGTGCTCAGGGCACGCGCGATCGATAGGGCGGCTGTGAAGAAGACGTCCGAGCGCGGCTCGTTCGCGTCCCAGGTCACCACCACGTCGTTGCCATAGCGTGCCAGCGGCTCCAACCCCTCGGGTGCCGTATGGATCGAGAACACGAAGATACCCACGCCGGCGTCGCGGTTCTTGCGGCCCCGCTCGATCTCCTCCAGCGCCTGCGCCAGGTTATAGCCGCTGCTCTCTTTTGCTTCGATCACGATGCGCGCACCGGCCGCCGCGCTCTCCGGGCCCAGCTCGACCAGGCAGTCGCCGACCTTGCAGTTCTTGATCCGACCGGTCGTATTTCCGACGTGGGTGGCAACCTCGCCCGCCTTCTGGCATTCGGCTTGGAGGAAGCGGAACAGCTCCGCCTCGAAATCAGTCCCGTGGCTCGTGGAGCGCTGCGCCTCCTCCCTGCGCGCGGTCATGGCCGAGAGTACGGTCATTACCTCCTCCCGGAATTTCGCACTCGCCTCCTTGTGAGTGTTCAGCACGTCCAGCAGCTCGCGCTTCATGCGTGCGAGCGCGGACGACTCCTCGTCGAGCGAGAACTCACGGCTGATGCGACTCTGTGCCTGCTCCACGCGGCGTACCAGGCGACTCAGGGCCGATTGCTCGTTGTCGAGTGAGAACTCACCCACCACTCCCGCGATGCTTCCCTGCAGGTCCTTGCTCAGCTTTCCGTGGCTCTCCGCAAGCTCTGTCACCAGCCGCGAGAGTGCGCCCTCCTTGTTATCGAGCGAGAACTCTTTGAGAATTCGTTCGCGTTGTGCCGTGAGCCCCTGTTCGAGCGTATGCCCCAGGGACCGCAGTAGACCTCTGGACTCGTCGGGGCTCAGTAGCTTCATCAGCGGACTTTGCTCGCCAAAGTGGGCGCTCAGCGTCTTCCCCAGCTCTGAGTCCTCGAGACCGACCTGGCGCTGCATCAGCGCCTCGAGCTCTCCGTCCTTGCGCACCAGCCGCTCGACGCGTTCGTTGAAGCGGCCGCTGGTGGGATCGAAGTACTCCTTGAGGCTGCTGGTCAGCTGAAGCGTGACGGCCTGCTGGTGCTCGGTCAGTCCCTTGCGGAACTCGGCTATGAGCCGCTCGCTCTCGCTGCGAATTACGTCCGCGTCGATCCGTCCTCGTACCTGCTTGAGCGCCAGCACTCCGATCCGGAGCGCGCTCAGCGCAAATTCCGCGCGTGCACGACCCTCGGGATAGGCGGAAAGCTCCGCTAGCAGCTCCGGGTCGGTGATCCTGAGCGCGAGCTCCAGCTCCTCTCCCGCGTGCGTGAGGCCGGAGTTTCGGTCCCAGCCGGAATCCAGGTCGGGCTTCCGGTTCAGCTCGAGTTCCCGCACGTTCTCCTCCGCTGCGCCCACTCACGTGTAACGCGCACGCGAGCGGGGCGAGAACCGCCGCGAGGAGGGGCTGTCCGGCGGGCGATGCCGAAAGTATGGTCGAAAACAGGGCGAAAGTAAAGAGCGCCCCGACGCCGTCAGCCTCGAAAGGCGGGTAGCACCTTCTCCGCAAAGAGGCGCGCCGGCAGCCTGGTATCACGCCCGAAGAACTCGATCACGAACAGGCTGCAGCCGTGTGCGCGGTGGCGTTCGATGCACTCGATCACGCGGTCGGGTGCGCCCCAGATTCCGTGCTCCTCCAGGCCTGCGCCCATGTGGCCGCCGTAGATCTTCTTGGCCTTCTCGAGCGCACGCTGTGCCGCCGCGTCGTCCTCCGCGATGACGACGATGCACTGCTGCGAGATCTCGATCGAGTCGAAGTCGCGCTGCTCCCGTTCGCAGCTTCTGCGCAGTGCGTCCACCTTGGAGGCCAGCTGAGATTGAAAGACCGCCATGTTGTTCCAGATGTCCGCGTGGCGTGCCGCGATGCCCATCAGCACGCGCTCACCCCCGCCTCCGATCAGGATCGGCGGACGGCGAACCGGCTTGGGCTCGCAGATGACTTCGTGGATCGACGCGTACGAGCCCTGGTAGCTGGCGCGTTCCTCGCTCCACATGCGCTTCAAGATCTCGGCGGTTTCCTCCAAGGCACGCATGCGCTCGCGCAGCGATGGGAACTCGCAGCCGTGGCCCTCGAACTCCGCGCTGAACCAGCCCGCACCGAGCCCCACGATGCAGCGCCCGTTGGAGATCTGGTCGATGGTCGCGATCTGCTTGGCCAGAACCGCCGGGTTTCGGAAGAACGGGGGCGTCACCAGAGTACCGAGCTCCACGCGCTTGGTCACTGCGGCCAAGGCCGCCAGCAGGCTCCAGGCCTCGAGAATGGGTAACGTTGGGAGAGGCACGCCGTACAGGTGGTCGCAGACCCAGACGGAGTCGAAGCCCAGCGCGTCGAACTCGATCGCCGCCGCACGAGTCTCCTCCCACGAACGCTTGATCTGCGGCAGGGTCACACCGAACCGAGCCGCCCGCGTCATCGTCGCAGCCTCACGCTGATACCTCGCGTGCTCGTATGCATAGGGCGAGGATATCAGATGTCAGGAGGGCGCAGCGCAGACGCGGTTTCGGCCCTGATCCTTCGCGTGGTAGAGCTGCTCATCGGCGGCCTTGACCAGCTCGATCGCGGTGCGGCCGTCGTCCGGGTAGCTCGCGACGCCCAGGCTGACCGTGATCGGGCCATCGCCCTTGGGTGTGTGGCAGCTCTCTTCGACGGCCTCGCGGATCTTCACCGCGAAGATCCTTGCGCCCTCGAGTGACGTCTCGGGAAGCAGAACGCAGAACTCATCACCGCCGTAGCGGGCCGCGTGATCGCAAGAGCGGCGTTGTTCGTTGATGACGTTGGCGACGCTGCGCAGGACATCGTCCCCGCTGATATGGCCGTGGCGATCGTTGTATTGCTTGAAGTGGTCCACGTCGATCATGATCAGGCTGAACGCGTGCGAGTAACGATCCGAGCGATTGAGCTCGGCGCTCAGGCTCGACCAGAAGTGGCCGTGGTTGGCGAGCCCGGTGAGTGCATCGTGCTGGGCGCGGCCCAGAACCTCCTCGTAACGGTGTGCGTTGGCGAGGGCCACCGCCGCGTGTCCGGCAATGGCCTCGAGCAGCTTCAGGTCCTCGGCCGTGAAGCTCTGCCGGTTGCGCTTATTGTTGACGTTGATTACGCCTCGGACGGACCCCTGGAAGAAGAGAGGGGTGCTGATGAAGGAGTTGGTGTAGTAGCGCTCGCGGTTGAGCCGTTGGAAGCGGGGATCGCTTTCGACGTCCTCGACCAGCAGCGATTCGCCCTGCTGGGCGACCCAGCCCGAGATGCTCTCTCCGAGCTTGACGTGGGTATTGCGAACCACCTGATCGGGCAGTCCGCGGGCCAGCAGGATGCGCAGGGTCTCGTCCGGCTCGACCACCAGCACTGAGCCGATCTCCGAGTCCAGGTGCACGAGCATGCGGTCCAGTAGCCGCTGCATGACTTCCTGGACCGAAAGCGTGGAGACCAGGTCGCGGATGGTGTCGAAGACCACCTCCAGCTCGCGATTCCGCTGCTGGAGCCGCTCCAGCTCGTCGGCCTGACCGCAATCCCCTGGCATGCTGAGCTCTTCTCTGCGTGGTACTGCGCAAGCAATCGTCCGGCTTCTGAGCCCGCTTGAGGCGCAGCGGGGGCGGGGTCGGAGTGGGCTGCGACAGTGACGTCCGCTGCCGCCCCTAGGGGTCTTCAGGGCAGGGCCAGCGCGTACGCGGTCCCACCGCGCGGGGACGCAGCCGCTTCGACGAGCCCCCGCGCCGGGTCATGGGTGACGGCCATCACGCGCCCATGGGCCCAGGGTCCACTGTCCTGGACGCGGTGACCCCGCTTCACCAGCCCCGCGATCACGTCCGCTGGAATGCGCGTCTCGGCCGCGACGACCCCGAGCTGTGCCTGGCGGGGGTAGAAGGAGCTCGGCATGTGCAGGCTGTGAAGCGTGGGCGCGTCGATCGCCTGTTGCAGGTCCGTCAGGCCGAAGTCCACCAGGTTGAGGAAGAGGTGCACGCTCCACTGGTCCTGCTGGTCGCCACCCGGTGTGCCGAAGGCGATCCTCCTTCCGTCCGGGAGCTCGGCCAGCGAGGGGGTCAAGGTCGTGCGGGGGCGCTTGCCCGGCGCCAGGGCGTTGGGGTGCTCCGGGTCCAGCACGAACATCTGGCCGCGCGTGCCGACGGGGAAGCCGAGCTCCGGGATGACGGGGGAGGAGGGGATCCAGCCCCCGCTCGGGGTGGCGCTGACGAGGTTTCCCTCACGGTCGACCGCGTCCAGGTGGGTGGTATCGCTGCGGCCCTGGACGGCGGCGAGCTCCTCCGGCTCGATCGGCTCGGCCGGCGCTGAGCCCAGGAGCGGCCAACCGGCGGGAAGCTGACCCAGGCCCGGCCGCAGCTCGAGGGACGCGCGTTCGGAATCCACAAGCTTGCGACGTGTTGCGGCGTAACTCTCCGAAAGCAGCTCGCCGAGTGGGACCTGCGCGAAGCGCGGATCCCCGTAGCACGCCTCGCGGTCCGCGAAGGCGAGCTTCGCACACTCGATCCAGGTATGCAGCGCGTCGACTGTCTGGAATCCCATCGCGCTCAGCTCGAATCCCTCCAGCAGCCGTAGCTGCTGCAGGAAGACCGGACCCTGGCTCCAGGGCGGGCACTTGAAGATGCGCGCGCCGCGGTAGCCTATTGCGAGCGGCTCCTCGATCGATCCATCGTAGCTGGCCAGATCCTGCGCCGTGAGCAGTCCCGCGTGCGCCCGCCCGCTGACGTCGCGGAATTCCTGCTCGAGGAATTTCTCGATCTGTTCGGCTGGCCGTCCCTTGTAAAAAGAGTCGCGCGCGGCGCGAATTCGCTGCTCGCGCGTGCCCGGGCCGGCTCGCTCCGTGGATACGAGCTCAGCCAGCAGCTGCGCGTAGGCTGGGTTGGTCTGCGACTCCCCGATAGCTCGTAGCGGCAGATAGATCGTCGCGCTGGTGGGCCACTCCTCGCGGAAGCGGGATTCGAGACCCAGCAAGAAGTGGCTGAGCGGCGCGTACATGGGGAAGCCGCGCTCCGCCAGCGTGCGGGCCGGGGCCAGCACCGCCTCCAGGCTCCAGCTTCCGAAGCGCTCGAGCAGGAGGCACCAGGCGTCGAGTGCCGCCGGCACGGTGGCGGCGAGCAGGCCGTCGCAGGGGATGAGGTCGAGGCCGAGCGCGCGCATGCGCTCGATCGTGGCCGCGGCCGGTGCGGTCCCCTGTCCCGAAAGGGTGTAGCAGCGCTGTTCGTCGGCGCGGTACACCAGGATGGGGACCTCGCCCGCGGGGCCGTTCATGTGCGGCTCCAGCAGCTGGAGCGCGAAGCCCATCGCGCAGGCCGCGTCAGCCGCGTTACCGCCCTCCGCGAGCACCCGTGCGCCCGCCTGGGTCGCGAGATAGTGCCCGGCGCTTACGGCGCCGCCGTAGCCGCGGAGTGTGGGTCGGGTGGTGAAGGACATCTGCCCAGGGCCCCTTGAAGCTGAGGCCCCCCAGGGTACCCGCGCGAGCGGGCCGGAGCAGGACGGCGGGAATGTGGCAAAAGTCCTACGCTTCGAGTCCTGTTGCGCGCCGCCAGCCGCTGCCTAATCTACCTGCACAGCAGCTTGAGGAGAACGAGAGTTCCCATCTGAGATGAAGCTCACCCCCCAAGCGATCGAACATCTGCTCGATCATTGGCCCGTGGCCCGTCTGGGCACGCTGGCAGAGGATGGCCGTCCGCATCAGATCCCGGTCGTCTTTGTCCGCTGCGGCGAGGCGCTCTGGACCCCGATTGACGGCAAACCTAAAGCGGGGGGCCTCTTGGCCCGAACCCGGAACGTGCGACGCGATCCCAAGGTGAGCCTCCTGCTGGATCACTACGAAGACGACTGGAAGCGGCTCTGGTGGCTGCGGGTGGATGGGTCGGCTGAAGTGCACAACCCCGCCGATCCGGAGGCCGACCCCGAGATCGCCCCGGTACTGGCGGCCCTGCGCCACAAGTATCCCCAGTATCGGGACGTCCCGTTGCTCTCGGGCCGTCCAACATTGATTCGTGTGCAAACGCTCGATGTCCAGAGCTGGTGTGCGGCGCCCGAGGCCTTTGCCGCCGCGTGAGAGCTCGACCGCTAACTGGCTGAGGAGTCTGAATGGAACCCGTTACGTATATCGCCATCATTGCTGTCTGCCTGGTGGTGTCAGCGTTCTTCTCCGGGAGCGAGGTGGCTTTGCTGCGGCTACGGACGCACCAGCTCGAGTCCGATGTGGAGGCCGCCGTCGGGCCCGGCGCCCTCGCGGCTCGCGAGCTGCTGCGCTCGACCTCTCGGCTTCTGGTCACGATCCTGCTCGGAAACAACCTGGTGAACATCCTGGCCTCCTCGGTCGCGGCGGCGCTCGCCATCCAGTTGCTCGGGGTGAAGAACGGTATTCTGGTAGCGACGGCGGTGATGACGGTCCTGGTCCTGGTCTTCTCCGAGATCCTGCCCAAAGCAATCGCTGCAAACAGTCCCCGCCGGGTCTCCTACGCGGTGGCGCTCCCGCTCTACCTGCTGCATCAGATCCTGCGCCCGATCCATGTCTTGTTCGACCGCGTGATCGAGCCGGCCGTGAAGCGAATTTCGGGAGGGGACGAGGGTGAAGGCGCGCAGACGGCGGAGGAGGTCCTGCGCCTGGCACGTCTTGCGCGCGTGGACCAGCCGGACGGCACGCCGCTCGGGATCATCGGTGCGGCGGCGGGCGCGGCCGAGATGACGGTTTCGGAGATTATGGTGCCGCGCACCGAGATCGCCGCGTTCCCGATCGAGACGCCCCCGGCCAAGCTGCTCGAGCAGGTGCTCGAGGAGCGCTATACCCGGGTACCGATCTACGAGGAGTCGATCGACCAGATCCTGGGTATGGTGCACCTGAAGGATCTGATCAAGCTGGTGCGCAGCAACGGAACCGAGCTGCAGGACATCCTCAAGCCGGTCCTGCGCGTGCCGGAGAGAAAGCCCATTTTGCGCCTGCTCGGCGACATGCAGCGCGCCTTCGTACACCTGGCGATCGTGAAGGATGAGTTCGGCGTGACCGAAGGGCTGGTCACGCAAGAGGACATCCTCGAGGAGATCGTCGGCGAGATTCGAGACGAGTTCGATCGCGAGGAGCTGCTGACCATCCGTCCCTTGTCGGACGGCAGTTATCAGGCCCTGGGTCGCGTTAAGGTGCTCGATTTCAATCGAGAGACCGGCTGGCAGGTTCCCGCTGAGCGCGGAGACACGCTTAGCGGCCTGCTCTTCAACCTTCTGGGTCGGGCGCCGCGCAAGGGTGACTCGGTGAAGGTTCCAGGTTACGTGATCGGTGCAGCGGATGTTTCTGGAACGCGGATAACTCAGGTTAGTGTCAAAAAATGTCTCGAGGAGACCGAGGTAGACGAGTGAGGGCCCTCCGCACGTCAATGCCGCTTGCGGATGTGACATGATCTGAGTGATGGCCGTGAACGACCATCTGACCCGCGAGATCTACGAAGGGTCCCGGGGTCCCAGCGTCGGCGCCTTGTTCGACCTCGATCGGACTCTGCTTTCCGGGTTTTCTTCGCTCGCGTTTTTCCGTGACCGCGTGCTGAGCGGCCGCATGGCACCGCGGCACGTGCTCGAGGCGCTCTTCGCGGCCGCGAGCTTCGGGCTGGGGCAGATCGGCTTCTCGGGTCTGCTGACCGCTACCGCCGGGATCCTGCGAGGACTCTCGGAGGTCTCCATGGAGGAACTGGGGGAGCGCGTCTTCGAGCGCCAGCTCGCGCAAGACATCTACCCGGAAGCGCGACGCCTGGTCGAGGCACACCGTCGCATGGGCCATTCGCTGGTCATCGTGTCTACAGCCACGCGCTACCAGATCGAGCCCCTCGCGCGAGAGCTGGGGATCCCTCACGTGCTGTGCACGAAGCTCGAGGTCCGCGACGGTGTGTTCACCGGTAGGGTCGTCCGTCCCACCTGCCACGGCAAAGGCAAGGCAATCGCAGCGCGCGAGTACGCCACGCGCTACGGCGTGGAGCTCGATCGCAGCTACTTCTATACCGACAGCGATGAAGATCTACCCCTACTCGAGATCGTGGGTCATCCGAGGCCCACCAACCCGAATCGTCGCATGGCCGCAGTCGCCGCAGATCGGGGTTGGTCGGTCAAACGCTTCGCCAGTCGGGGAGCTCCCGGTCTCGAGGAGATCGTTCGGACGGGGCTTCTACTCGGTAGCGTCGTGCCGTCGTTCATGCTGGGGCTTCCCGCAGCTATTCTCAACCGCACCCGCCGCCAGGCCGTCAACATCGGCATCAGCACATGGGGAGAGCTCGGCACCGCGCTGGGTGGGATCAACCTGCAGGTTACGGGGGAGGAGCATCTCTGGTCGCAGCGCCCGGCGGTTTTCATCTACAATCACCAGAGCGCGATCGACACGCTGCTCATCTGCAAGCTGCTCAGACGAGACGTGGTCGGGATCGCGCCCCCCTGGGCTCGCTGGCACCCGCTCTTCGGGCCCTGGCTCAGCCTGACGGAGACCGTCTTCATCGAGGGCTTCAACCGCGAGGAGCCGGCGAGCTTGGAGCCGGCGCTGCAGGCGTTGCGGCGTGGTCTCTCGATCGCGGTCGCTCCGGAGGGCACGCGGAGCCCCGCCACACGGCTCGGGGACTTCAAGCGCGGAGCGTTCCGGCTGGCCCTCGCCGCGAGGGTTCCGATCGTACCCATCACATTCCGTAACTCCCTGGATGCGCTGCCCAAGCATGGACGCGTCGTGCGCTCCGCCACGATCGAGGTGGTCGTGCATCCACCCGTCTCGACCGAGAGCTGGACGTCCACGGATCTCGAGCGCGAGATCGAGAAGATGCGGGAGCTCTACGTTGCGAGCTTGAGCACTTGAGCCGGAATGCAAGCGACTCGAGTCAGAAATGCTGACACCGGTGAGCTAGTGTTCTATTCCGGGAATTTGCTTGTATTCTCGGATCATACGAGCCAGGCTCTCGATCCATAGCGGATGTGCGTTGAGGCAGGGTACCAGCTGTAGCTCCTCGCCTCCGAGCTCTCGCCATTGCGCGCGCGCACGCATTCCGATCTCCTCCAGAGTCTCCAGGCAGTCGGCCACGAACGAGGGACAAGCGACCGCCAGGCGTCGCACGCCGCGTGCAGCGAGCTCGGGCAGAACCACGTCGGTATAGGGCTTGATCCACGGTGTTCGACCGAGACGGGACTGGAATGAAACGCTGTAGGCACCCCGCGAGAGCCCGAGCGCGGTCGCCAGCGCTCGCGAGGTCGCGAAGCATTGCGCCCGATAGCAGGAGCTGTTGACGCGGCTCACGCTGGCGCAGCAATCGGCTTCGATCAGACAGTGCCGGCCCGAGGGGTCGCTCTTTCGGATCTGTCTTTCAGGCAGGCCGTGATAGCTCAGGAGCACATGGTCGGGACCGAACGCATCGAGCGCGGGTGAGGTGACCGCCGCCAGCGCGTCGATGAAGCCGGGGTGCATGTAAAAGGGACCTAGAGTCCTCAGCTGCGGAGCGTTCCAGGTCCGGGCGGCCAGCTGGAAGACTCGGGCCAGCGCGGATCCCGTCGAGGATGCGGCGAACTGCGGAAAAAGCGGGACGACGGTAATCCCCTCGGTCCTTGCCTGCAGCAGACACTGCAACGCATCCGCGATCGAGGGCGCGCCGTAGCGCATGCCGAGCTCCACCATGAAGCCGGGCCCGAGCTGCTTCGCAACGCCGTCGCGCTGCGCCAGGCTGTGTACGAGAAGAGGGGATCCTGCCGTCGACCAGATCTTGGCGTAGGCAGCGGCGGTCGTTCGGGATCGGAAGGGCAGGATGATGCCGTGGACGAGTGCCCAGCGTGCGGCGCGCGAGATATCAAGCACACGGGGATCGCTCAGGAACTCCCGCAGGTAGCGTCTGACATCACGCACGCGAGGCGAGTTCACCGTGCCCAGGTTCACCAGGAGCACACCCTGGAGTGACCCATCAGATGTCAAGGTGGGCGTCCTCCGGTTGGCTCAGCTTTCGGGCGCAGCTTATCATGCCGAACCAGCTAGGATAGAAGACCCCTCAGGAGCTGACCATGGAGCGCTTCATCGGACGCTACTTCGTGTTTCTATGCATCGCGAGCCGGGGAGCGGGTACCTGGAGACTCTCGCGCGCTGCGGCGGGGGGACGAGAATAGAACGTGCGTCGGATTCTCCCCTTCGTTCTGCTCGCCTTGGTCGTCGGGGCGGTCGTGCTCGGGCGAGCCGCCCGCCAGGAGGCCGGTATCGAGGTCTCCGCGGAGTCGATCCAGACCTGGGTGTCGTCGCTCGGGTGGCATGCGCCCGCCCTGTTCGTAGGCCTGGTCACCTTCCGTATCTTCCTGCTCTTGCCTTCGTGGGTTGTGCTCTCGGCGGGCGGGCTCGTATTTGGTGCGTTCCTCGGCACCGTACTCGGTGGGTTGGGTGTGTTGCTCTCCGCCGCGCTGGGTTACGGCCTGGCCCGTGGGATTGGTCGCGACTGGGTTCGTCCGCGCATGCAGGCCCGGCTCGAGCGGCATGGGCAGAGCCTCGAACGGGTAGGCCCGCTGCTCGTGGGCCTGGTGACCGCGCATCCGATGGGGCCCATGACCGTCTTTCACTGGGCGGCGGGCTTCGCGACCGTCCCCCTGCTGGGCTTCCTCATGGCCGTGCTGCTCGGGGGACCCACGCGTGCCTTCATCTACTCATTCTTCGGCTCCACCTTGCTCGAGGCCGGCTCGGGGGAGTTCTATCTCGCGACCACGATCCTGGTTGTGGTGGCGCTGCTACCGCTGGCCCATCCCGGTATACGCCGTCGGCTATTCGCCGCGCGCCGCCGCGGCACGAAATAGAGCCGGCTAGAGGATCTCGTCCTGGTCGACCTCTTTCAGGATGATGGGGTGCGGTGCGTACTGGGGTCCGTCGCTCCAGCCCGGGATCCGTTCGGCTTCCTCGAGCCAGGACCGGGCAATGGACCCTTCGAGCAGCACGTCGCTGGTGTCGAAGCCCTCGGCGATGGTTTCCCAGAGGTCTCGCCCGCCGTTCTCCCACCAGGCATCTGCGGGATTCTCGAAATCGATCGCCAGCCGCATCATCATCAGCTCACCGATTAGCTCATCCGCATCGCCATCTCCAGTAGCTCGCGTGCTAGCATGCCGTCGCGGAGGGACTGCATGAGCAAGCTCATTCTCCTCTTCGTATTGCCAGCGCTGGCGGCGTGCGGCCCGATCGGCCGCTTCCCGGGAGGCCCCCTGCGGGGCGAAGTGGTCACCGATCCCGTCACTGACTGGTCCTTCACCGAGGAGTATCAGACGATCGAGGTCGAAACACGCCCGAGCTTCCCGCACTCCATCACGACCGTCTGTTTTACGCACGCCGGACAGCTCTACATCCCATCACGTAACCCAAGAGAGAAGCGCTGGCCGCGCTACGTGCTCGACGACCCGCGGATTCGGCTGCGCATCGGGGGCCAGATCTACGAACGGCGAGCCGTGCGGGTGAGCGATACGCTCGAGTTCAAGGAGCTCTTGGGAGCGCTGGGTCGTAAGTACAAACGCCTGCAGCGAGCCCACTCGTCGCAGCGTCCCGAGCTGTGGTTCTTCCGAGTCGAGCCTCGGGCTTAGCGCCGCTGGCTCAAACCCGTCATGCGCTGACTGACCTCCCATAGATACAGCGGGCGCTCTTGGGCCAGAACCGGTCCGCCAGACCGCGAATCGCGTCCTGCGAAGAGAGGTCCGCGAGCATCAGCTCTACGTTGCGGTTCCCGGTGGTCTCTACGATCCCGCCCAGCGCGGCCTCGCCTCACCCGCGATCGCGGCAGACCAGCACCGTGTGCCTGCCCATCTCTGCCAGCGCTCTGGCCGTGGCAAGACCCAGGCCGAAGCTGGCGCCGGTGAGCATGCATGTCTTGCTGGATAGGGTGGGGGGCCTGTCATGCGGGGAGCTTCGTTCGGGCGTTCCTCAGTGGGCTTCTGGGCTGCGCGGGAATTGTAGCTCGCTCGCGCGGATGGCAAGTGACCTCCCGCTGAGCCGGAGGCGGAGGTGGACCACGGACTTGGAGTGGATCTGGCACACGCGGGACTCGGTAATCCCCAGGATGCCCCCGATCTCCTTCATGCTGAGGTCTTCGTAGTAGTAAAGCGTGATTACCAGCTTCTCCCGCTCCGGAAGCTGCGCAATACACCGCGATAGCGCCTCGCCGTCCTGCCGCGCCTCGACCCAGTCAAACGGGTTCTGGCTGCTCGCGTCCTCGAAAATGTCGCCGGGTAACGCGGACTCCGAGTCATCGCCGCTGCGAACGTGATCCATACGCACCACGGATACACCGGTCGCCTGGTACGCGAGTGAATGCAGCTCATCCAATTCGATTCCCAGCGACGCTGCGACTTCGTCTTCCGTGGCGGCCCGCCCGAGTCTGTGCTCGATCTCTTCATATGCCTTCTCGAGCTTACGCCCCTTTTGGCGCACCGAGCGCGGAACCCAGTCCAGCGAGCGCAGCTGGTCCAGGATGGCTCCGTTCACTCGGAACTCGGCGTAGGTCTTGAACTTGCAATCGCGGTTCGGATCGAACTTGTCGATCGCGTCCATCAGCCCGATCACGCCCGTGTTGTGAAGATCCTCGAGATCAACGTGCGCCGGCAGCCGGGCGGCGATCCGATTCACGATGTAGCGGATCAAGGGTGTGTGCTCGAGGACGATCTGCTGCTTGAGCGGTACGGGAATCGAGCCGTTCGAGTTGCGTGCCTCGCGTAGCGCTGTTTCCATGCCCCCTCCGGAGTAGCTGGTGGATGTAGTCCGACCTCTCGCTGGCTGGGTTGTGCAAGGCGGGTGCCGCCTGTCCGGCGGGCCGTAGACGCCAGCGCGGAGCCGAGCCGAGGGCTCGGCCCTGCGCGTAAGTGGCCCGAAAATCAGGAAAAAGGAGCGCCCGGCAAGGATGACCGAGGTGGCAAGGACACACCCCGGACGCGGGCGCTCAGTCAGATTCTTGACGTTGGGTCTCTGGGCAGCGCTGGGATCTCGTCGCCCCTGCCGTCGACCCCTCCCGTACGCGCCCCGGGTGGCAACAGGTAGACTCTGCAGGGTCCGCCTGGAGCCAGGGGTGCAGCAGCGTAGCGACAATGAAGCTCAGACGCGGCACCCCAAACGTGCCCGGCGGCGCGCTCCGAGCCATACGGCTGGCATGGGGACTGCACATCCGACGCGCAGGAGGTAAACGATGCAGACCGAGAGAACCGAGATCGAACGCACGGATACCGGACTCCGTACCCTCTACAGCCTGCTCTTTTGGCTGATCGCAGGCGTGCTGGAGGCGGTGCTGGGCATATTGATTGTCTTCAACCTGCTCTACACCCTGGTCACGGGTCAGCTCCCACCCGAGCGCTTGCGCGAGTTCGGAAACCGCATCATCGCCTACTTCTATCGCATTGGGCGTTACCTCACCTACAACGAATCTGCGCTGCCGTTCCCGTTCTCCGAGTTTCCTCCGGCAATCGAAGCTCCTTGCGCCACGGACGCAGAGACGTGGGGACAGGACCGGGTGAATGACTCCGAGGAGATCGACCAGGCCTGACGCGTTTCCCAACGGGCGGGTCGGAGAGACGCTCGAGGTCGCTTGCGGTAGCTTCCGGATCCCACACGGGGTGAGGAAGAGTCAGATGTCCGAGCGTGTTTACAACTTCTCCCCGGGGCCGGCTGTGCTTCCGGAGGAGGTCCTCGAGCAGGCGCGCGAGGACCTCTGGAATATCGGCGGGAGCGGGATCGGCGTCCTGGAGCACAGCCACCGGGGGAAGCTGGTCGACAGCGTGTTTGCCGAGGCCAAGGCTGATTGCCGCAAACTCGCCGCAATACCCTCGGAGTATTACGTGCTGTTCTTGCACGGCGGCGCGTCTACCCAGTTCTTCATGCTGCCTGCCAACTTTCTGCCGAAAGACGGCACCGCCGACTACCTGCATACGGGGAGTTGGTCGAAGAAGGCGATCCAGGAGGCCGAACGCTACGGGCGTGTGCACGTGGCTGCCTCCTCGGAAGATGCGAACTTCTCGTACATTCCGACCGGGGAGCAGACCGTCTGCTCGGACGCGCCCGCCTACGTGCACCTGACCTCCAACAACACGATTGCCGGAACTCAGTTCGCGACCGAGCCCAGGGTCCTGGACGGTGCATGGCTGGCTTGCGACGCTTCCAGCGACATCTTCTCACGACCGATCGACGTTCAGAAATATGGACTGATCTATGCCGGCGCTCAGAAGAACCTCGGCCCTGCAGGCGTGACGCTCGTGATTATCCGCGAGGATCTCTTGAGCCGCCCGGCGGTTCGCGAGCTCCCGGCCATGCTGCGCTACAGAGAGCACGCCGATCAGGACTCGCGCTACAACACGCCGAACGTTTTCGCGATTTACATTATGGGACGCGTCTTCAAGTGGATCCTCGCGAATGGCGGATTGGCGGAGATCGGGCGACGCAATAGAGCCAAAGCAAAGATAATCTACGACGTGCTCGACGCATCGTCTCAGTTCAAGGGCACGGCGCGGGCGGACAGCCGATCCCAGATGAACGTGACCTTCCGCGCACGCAGCGAGGAGCTCGAATCGCTTTTTATTGCCGAGGCCGAGAAGCAAGGGCTCGTGGGACTGAAGGGGCATCGCTCCGTGGGCGGGATGCGGGCGAGCATCTACAATGCCTTCCCGGAAAAGGGGTGCGAGGCGCTCGCGCAGCTGATGCGTGAGTTCGAGGCGCGGCACGGCTGAGCCCCATGTCCGTGGACGCGGAGCGGCCTGGGCGCCGCGAGATCGGGCGGGTGCACCGCCGTCTGCGACGGCTCTACGGTCCTCGCCCAGCCCCGCGCGAGAAGCAAGAGATCCTCGATGCGTTAATCGGGACCGTGCTGTCCCAGCACACGAGCGACGTCAACTCGTCGCGAGCCTTCGCCTCGCTCAAGGCGCGCTTTCCAGACTGGGACGCGGCGCGTCGCGCTTCCCTGGCTACGATCCGCAGCAGCATCCGCAGCGGTGGCCTCGCCAACGTGAAGGCCGCGCGCATTCGTGCGATCCTGAAAGAGGTCCACGCGGAGCGGGGTGAAACCTCGCTCGAGCACCTGAAACGCATGTCGGCGCAGCGCATCAAGCGGGAGCTGTCGCGGCTCCCGGGCGTGGGACCGAAGACGGTGGCGTGCGTACTTCTCTTCGGACTGGGCCGACCCGATTTCCCCGTGGACACGCATGTCCACCGCGTGGCCCGGCGCCTGGGCTGGGTCCCTGCCCGGGCCTCCGCCGAGGCGACCTACGAGCACCTGGCCGCGCGCGTGCCCGCGGAACGGATGTACGAGCTTCATGTCCTGCTGGTGAACCACGGGCGGCAGCTGTGCCGCGCGCGCGACCCGCGTTGCCCGGAATGTCCGCTTCTGCCCGGCTGTGATGCTGGGTCGATGCAGCTGGGATAGGTTAGGCTGCACGCTGTGTCCCTCAGCTTCTCTCGAGCGGCTCTCTGTGCCGTCGGTGTGCTTGCACTCGCCGTTGCCGCCTCCGCGGGCATGATGAGTCCAGGCCTGGGCCCCGCGCGGCGGGATGCCGACGGACGCTTCCTCAACGAGGCCGGCGTACTGCGCCAGGCGGGTCTGGACGTCACCGTCCCCTTCTTTCTGCGTCGCGCGGCGGGCGCGGTCTACGAGCGCCCCGGCGCCCCCGAGCGCGTACCCAATGACGGCGCGTCTCTGCGTGAGAACGCGGCACACAGCGTTCCCACCGTGACCTGGATCGGGCACGCCACGCTGCTGGTCCAGATGGGGGGAGTGACCTTCCTCACCGACCCCATCTGGTCGGACACGGCGAGCCCCGTGAGCTTCTTGGGTCCACGACGTTTCGTCGAGCCAGGCCTGGCCATGGACGCACTGCCGCCCGTCGATTTCGTGCTGGTCTCACATAACCACTTCGATCACATGGACCTGGGTACCCTGAAGGAGCTAGCGGAACGCAGCTCCGAGACGCGCTTTCTGGTTCCGCTTGGCAACGCCGAGACGCTGCGCGACGACGGGATCGACGCGGTGGAAGAGCTCGATTGGGGTCAGCAGATCGCGATCGGGCGCGTCACGATCCACTGCCTGCCGGCCCAGCACTGGAGCCGTCGCGGGCTGCGCGACTTCCAGCGCGCGCTCTGGGCCTCTTGGGCGGTGACGGGCTCCGAGCGGCGCTTCTATTTCGGCGGCGATAGTGGCTACTTCGAGGGTTTCAAACGTATCGGTGGCGCACTGGGTCCCTTCGACCTGGCCGCCCTGCCGATCGGCGCCTACGAGCCGCAGGCCATGATGCGTCCCTTCCACCTGGACCCGGAGCAGGCCGTACAGGCGGCTCTCGAGCTGCGCGCGCGCCGCGTCCTCGGCATCCACTACGGAACCTTCGACCTCTCCGACGAGCCCCTCGCCGAGCCGCCCGCACGCTTCCGTGCGGCCGCGAAAGGGACCTCCCTTGGGCGGGACGCCTGGCTGCTACGCATCGGCGAGACACGCGAGTTTTAAGTTCCGGCCGGACCGGCCGGTAACCGGCTAACTCCCCGTCAGGCTTGAGGCTTCTTACGCGCTGCAAACCCGGCAGGGGAGCGGTAAACTCGCAGCACGGAATCCCCGAGGGGGGGAGAGGGAGGACGCGCGATGCTGAACGCAAGAGTGGCGACACTTGCCTTACTGGGTTTTCTGGTCATGGGAGTGGCCTATGCCGCCGATACGAGTGAGAACGCCTCCGACGAGATAGCGGGGCCCGCGCAGGTCGAGATCTTCGGGCCCGTACCGGTAGAAGCCCAGCCCGAGGTCGCGGCTGAGGATCAGGCTCCGGTGGCGGTGGAGGCCGCGTTGGACGAGGGTACCAGCGCTGAGAACGTGGTGCGCGCGAGCGTCACGACCAACATCGTGGATCGCGAGCCTGTCGACTCGGTGGATACGGTCACCAACGAGCAGGACCTGATCTTCTTCTTCACCGAGATCGCGAACCTGGCGGGTGGAACGATCACCCACCGCTGGGAGTACAACGGCGAGATTATGGCCGAGGTGCCCCTGGAGATTGGTGGGTCACGTTGGCGCACCCATTCGAGCAAGCGGCTCTTCAAGGGATGGATCGGCGAGTGGACGGTCTCCGTGGTGGACGCCTCCGGCCAGGTGCTGCGCTCCGTCAGCTTCAACTACGTGCCCTCGGGCACGCCGGCCTCGATAGACGAGGACTAGTACGGCTAAGTCTTGGAAATGGCTCCTAGGCCCCGGCCCTCAGCGCGTTACAGCTCTCACAGGCACGCGGCCTAGCCAGGCCGCGGCGCGGACCTGAGCGCGGTTCAAAGCGAGATACGTCGCTGGCACGACGAAGAAGGTGAGCAGGGTGGCGAAGAGTACGCCGCCCACCACGGCGATTCCGAGTGGGGCGCGGGCCTCACCGCCCGCGCCGCGTCCGAGCGCGATCGGCAGGATCCCCACGGCCGTGGACAGCGCCGTCATGAGGATGGGTCTGAAGCGGATGCGTGCGGCTTCGCGGATTGCGTCCCCCACGTCGCGGCCTCGCGCCCGGAGCTGGTTCGCGAACTCGACGATCAGGATCGAGTTCTTGGTGACCAACCCGACCAGCATCACGAGCCCGATCTGGCTGAAGAGGTTGAGAGTGGCGCCGCTGAGTTCGAGTGTGACCAGCGCGCCGGCGAAAGAGAGGGCGACCGCGACCATGATCGTGATGGGGTGGAGGAAGCTCTCGAACTGGGCCGCGAGCACCAGGTAGACGACGATCAGCGCTAGCACGTAGGCGAAGAGGAGGGCGCTCTCCGACTCGTAGAACTGCTCCGACTGACCCGAGAAGGTGCTCCGGTAGCCCTTGCCCTCGGGAAGCACCTCTTGGCTCACGCGGCGAATCTGCTCGAGTGCGTTCCCGAGCGGAGCCCCATCCACCAGGCTGGCCGTCACGTTGGCCGAGCGCAGACGGTCGAAGTGGGGCAAGCCGCGCGGCGCGATCGTCTCCCGCACGTCGACCACCGAGATCAGGGGGATGGGTCGGCCCTCACGCCCCCTCACGTACAAGCCGGACACGTCGCGCGGGGTCGAGCGCCGCGAGCGCTCGAGCTGAACGATCACCTTGTAGGTCTCGCCGTGTAGCTTGAAGGTGGAGAGGTCGAGGCCTCCCAGCAGGATCTGGAGCGTCGTCGCCAGGTCACGCGCCGTAACGCCGAGGTCGCTGGCTCGGTCGCGATCGATGCGAACCTCGAGCTGAGGCTTGTTCATGATCAGGTCTGTGCGCACATTGACCAGACCCGGGATCTCGCGCGCACGACGTGCGATCTCGTCCGCATAGCGCGCCAGGTTTGCGATGTTGGGCCCCTGAACGATGAGCGAGACGGGAGAGCCCGACGTGCGCTGGCCTAGGGGGGCCGGGCTAGCCGGAAAGGCCTGTACGCCCGTGACCCGGGCGAGCTTCGGGCGCAGCGACTCGATGATCTCCTGCTGGCTGCGCTCGCGGTCTTCCCAAAGCTTGAGCGATGTGAAGAGAGCGCCCTCGTTCACCACCCCGGGCGTCCCGAGTCCGAGCGCGACCACCGAGAAGCTCTTGTCCACCTCGGGGATAGAGAGCACGATCTCATCCACCTCGTGATGGTAGCGCGCGGTGTACTCGATGGTGCTGCCCTCCGGCGCGCGTGTAAAGGTGATGATACTGCCGCGATCAGCGGTGGGGATGAATTCACGGTCGATGTGCTCGAGCAGCAAGAAGCCCAACCCGACCCAAGCCGCCCCGATCAGTAAGACGACGCCGGGTCGATGAAGGGTCAGATCCAGCGCTCGCCCGTAGCCCCGAGCCATCCGCTCGAACCCGAGAGCGAGCATGCGTTTGAAGCCGTGCTCCTCCACTTGAGTGCGCAAGACGCGCGACGCCAGCATGGGAGTGAGGGTGAGGGCGACGAAGCCCGAGATCGCGACCGCACTGGCGATCGTGACTGCGAACTCGCGGAAGAGCCGACCAGTGGTGTCGGTGAGGAAGGTCAGGGGCAGAAAAACGGCGACCGTCGAAACGGTTGCAGCCACGACGGCGAACGAGATCTCCTTCATTCCCTCGCGCGCCGCCTCCATGCGCGTGGCGCCCTGCTCGATCCAGCGTGTGATGTTCTCCAGTACGACGATCGCGTCGTCTACTACCAGTCCGATGGCAAGCGTCAGACCCATCAGCGTCAGCGTGTTGATCGAGAAGTCCAGGAAGTAAAGGACGGCGAAGGTTCCCACGATCGAGACCGGAATCGCTACCGCGGGTAGCAGGGTCGCACGGAACGTACGCAAGAAAAGGTAGATCACGAATACGACCAGTGCGACGGCTTGGAAGATGGTGAAGGTCACGTCTCGGATTGCGCGCTGGATGTAGATCGAAGAGTCGAAGGCTGTGACGAGTTCGAGGCCCGCGGGCAGATCATCCTCGATCGCGTCGAGCTCGGCTTTGACGGCCCGGATCACATCGAGTGTGTTGGCCTTGGATTGCCGAACGATCCCCAGGCCGATGGCCGGGTTGCCGTTGAAGCGTACGAGCTTGCGCTCATCCTCGGGCCCCACCTCCGCCCGACCCACGTCGCGCAGGCGGATAGGTTGCCCCTGGATGTTTGCAATGATGAGGTCGCCGTAGGCCTCGGGGGTACGGAGCTCGCCCAGAGCGCGAACCGTGAACTCGCGGCTCTCGCCCTCGATCCGACCCGAGGGGATGTCCACATTCTCGCGCCGTAGCGCCTCGGCTACGTCCGCGACCGTGAGGTTGTGCGCTCTTAGACGCGGATTATCGAGCCAAAGCCGCATCGAGTAGCGGCGCTCGCCGCCCAGAATGACGTTGGCGACGCCGGGCAGCTTGGCGAGGCGATCCCGAATCTGCGTATCAGCGATGGTCGAGATCTGGATCTGATCGTAGCTCGCTCCCGAGAGCGCGATCCAGAGCACGGGGCGGTCGTCGGCGTCGCGCTTCGCGACGATCGGCTGCTCCACGTCATCCGGCAGGTTCCTGCGCGCGCGGGCGACACGGTCTCGCACGTCGTTTGCTGCAAGGTCGACGTCGCGATAGAGCTCGAACTCGACCGAGATCGACGAGACCTGCTCGCGGCTGAGCGAGGTGACGTGCTTGACCCCGTCGATCGCAATGATCTGGTCCTCGAGCACCTGCGTAACGGATGTCTCGACGACCTCGGCTGCGGCACCGGGAAAGATGGTGGTCACAGAGACCACGGGAGGGTCGACATCGGGAAGCTCGCGGTTCGGCAGCCGGTCCACAGCGATGATTCCGAAGAGCAGGATCCCAAGGGACATCACGATGGTGAGGACGGGCCGGTCGATGCAGATCTGCGAGAGTCTCACGTGGCGTCCTTATTCGAGGGAACGCTGGACGCCTGACCTCGCTCGAAATCGAGCTTTGCACCATGCCTCACCTTATGTGTGCCTGCGGATACGATCCGCTCCCCGGCGTGCAGCCCGGACGTAATCTCGACCCTCCCGGGCTGGCGCAGGCCGATCACCACCGAGGCTCGCTCGGCGAGGGCGCCATCCAGCACGCGCCACACGAAGGGGCCCTCCTGGTCGTAGACGATCGCGGTCTCGGGGATCATGATCGCGTTCTCGCGCTCGGCGATCTGAATTTTCAGATTGACGAAGAAGCCGGGCTTGAGCCGCTGGTCCGGATTGGCGATCCATGCTTTGAGGGCGAGCTGGCGCGTGCGGGGATCCAGCGCTGGGGCGACAAAGAACACCTCGCCGGCAAAGCTCTCCCCAGGGTAGGGCGCGACGCTGACGGTGACGGGCATACCGACCCGCACGATGGACACCCCGATCTCGGGTATGGCGAATACCAGCTGGAGCCGATCGATCGCGTCGATCTGTACCAGGCCCGTGTCCTCGTCCACGCGCTCACCGGGCGAGACCAAGCGCGCACCGAGCACGCCGTCGAACGGGGCGCGGATCTCGGTGCGGTCCATCTCCACGCGCGCGATCTCGACCACGGCCCTGCTGACCTGGTTCTCGGCCAACGCACGCTCGAGGTCCACCGCCGCCGCCACATGCTGCTTGGCGAGCTGGCGCGTGCGCTGGTAGCTGTTCTTGGCCAGCTTCGCCTTGGCCTCGGCCTCGCGCAGCGCGGCCAGTTGCGCCTGGTTGCGCAGGCGTACGAGCAGATCCCCTTGCTTGACCGGATGGCCTTCCACGAACTCGATCGTGTCTACGATGCCCGAGATCTCCGGCTTCACGATCACAGATGCCTCGGACTCGAGCTGTCCGAGGAAATCGACCCAGTCGTGCAGGGCCGACAGCTCGACGGTGACCACCTCGACCGTGACTGGCGGCGGGCCGGCGAAGGCTGCATCCGGGTCCTCCCCACCGCAGCCGAGGCCGAGCAGCAGCAGCGCGCAGGCCGTTCTCCTCATGGCATTGAGGTCACTCGGCGCGGGATGGAGTGCTCCCAGTCAGCGAGCAGGGCCCGCAACGCTGCGATGAAGGCCAGCGGTTGGTCCAGGATCAGGTGATGGTGAGCCTGCGGGATCTCGACGATCGGAGCGTTTCGCTGGAGCAGCTCGTAGATATAGTCGCCCGTCTCGGGCGGCACCAGGCCGCTCAGCTCCCCCCTCAAGACCGCAACCCGACAGCGGGTCTTGGAGAGGTACTCGGAGGTCGTTGTGAGGCTCACGCGCAGAAAGACGCGCGGATCGAACTTCCAAGTCCAGCCGTTCTCGACCTGGTGCAGCGAGTGACGCGCGACGTGATCGAGGATGTAGGTGTTCTCGCATGGCTGCGGCGGGCTCAGATAGAAGTGCTGAAGTGCCGTCTCGAGGTCGGGGTAGGTCTTGGGATTGCGGAACATGCGACCTCGTGCGCCCTCCTCACTCTCGGGATCGGGTCTGCGCACGGGCGTATCGACGATGATCGCCCCTGCGAGCTTCTCGCCGTGGCGCGACGCCGCGACCATCGTGACCATGCCGCCCAGGCTATGACCCACGATCACGGGCGGGCCGATGAAGCCCGCGTGGTCGCATACCTCCATGATCTCCTCGGCCCAGAGCTCTCTCGGGTAGCGCTCGCGCCACCCGCTCTCGCCGTGGCCGCTCATGTCGAGCGCCACGACGTGGTACTGATGGGTCAGCTGCGGCGCGAGAAAGCTCCACCAGTGTGCGTGAGCCGCACCTCCGTGCACCAGCATCAGTCCCGGCTTCGCGGGATCGCCCCAGCGTAGGTAATGGATAGAGCAGCCCTCGACCTCCGCGCGACGGCTCTCGTAGGGAGCCGCCAGGGCTTCACCAAACCAGCGGGGCGCTTCCATCCCTGTAAGTCTAAGCTGTTTTTCTGGCGCGGAAGAGGCCGTAAGCGCTGGTGTAGCCGTGTAGGAAGGTTTGCTCCTGGATGGGACCGATCTCGCCGTTGCAGAAGAAGCCCGCGAGCGGGATGTCGCCGAGATGGCTGCGAAAGGCCTGACTGTCGTGGTCGGCCTGACCATACAGAGAGGCGCCCCGGCCGAGGCACGAGAAGAGCAGACCGCCGGCGGCCGGCCGCGCGTGCGGAGTCCGGCTCTGGTAACGCGTGAGCTGCGTCTCCAGATCCTCCGCCGAGGTGTGCGCGTCGCGCAGGTGGAACTGCACCACCTGTGTGATCCGAGGCGAGGTCGCCACCAGCAAGGCGCCGTTCTCCTGATCGGCACCCGCCAGGTTGCGGATCAGAAAGTCCCCCTGATGATACTCGTCCTGTCCGGCTTTCATCTCGAGGCCGAGAAAGAGCGAGCCGCGGAAGAGCGCCTGGTCCTCGGGACTGGAGCTCTCGTAGAGCTCCTGCATGACCTCGAGCGGCGGTCGGCCGTCCAGCTCGTAGAGCACGTTCTCATGACAGCGTGTGACGAACATTGGATTGCCGATGGGACGGCATCCTTGGGCGATGATTGTATCAATCTCGACGTTGCCGGAAAGCGCGACCCCCACCAAACCCGAGTCGTAGGTATCGCTCCCCAGGTAGAGCATGTTCTCTCCCGCCTGTGTTCCACCACTCACGACGCCGCCGATCTTTGTACTCTCCGGATAGCTTACGTCGAGCGCGCTGATCACGCTCTCGACATCACAGCTGAAGGGATCGGCCAGCAGGATGAAGTGGGGCGGTGGCTCACGCGGGATTGGTAGGCACTCGCCCGGTTTTCCGATCTCGGCTTTGGGCTCGGGCGTTTCGTGGGCCGAGAGATGAAAAGGCTGCAGTCTGACGTCGGGCAGCACCGCCGCAGTGAGTGAGAGGCCGGGACATTCTTCCAGCTCACGGCCGCCGCCGATGACGCTGTGCGCGCTACAACCCAGAAGCAGGCTCTGAGGCCAGTTTTTCCTCAGCTCATCGGCGACGCGCGCGTGGTCCGCACGGTGATGGTCCGACACGAAGAGCAGGACGAGGTCGGGCTGTGCCCCCGCCAACCCCGCGATTACGGGTGCCAGGGCCTGCTGCAGAGCGTCGTTTGCATGCGGTGCGTCGGATATGCTGGAGAACCATTTCATGAGTGGTCCCGGTTGACCGCGTTAATCCATCCTGACACTAGGGCACCGAGGTCTCCAGCCGATCGATCGCATGCACGGGTGGATTGTCTCCGCTCATCAGGTGCGAGATCGCGGAGTAGACCATGCGCTGCTTGGCCAGCGTCTTCTTGCCCTCGAAGGCGGCCGATACCACCCGGATCTCGAAGTGCCCCCCACCGCCGCTGATCTGCACCTCGCAGTCCGGAATCGCGCGCTGGATCGTCTGACGCAGCTCCTCGATGGTCTCGCCCGGCGGCGGACTGATCTGAAGCGCCACCTGCCGGCCTCCTTAACCGAGCGTCTCGGGACGCGACTCGGACGCTGGGGCATTGGGATTTTCGAGCGCCAGCCGCGGTCCTTGAGCGGTCTGCTCGACGTGTAGGGTCACGCCGTCCGCACGCACGCCGCTGTCACGATCCAGTACCACCGTGATTCCGTTCGCCTCCAGTTCGACTTTGCCGTCCTCTCGCGGCCCGAGGCTCAGCGAGTTCCGAAAGAGCGCGTCGATCGAGAGGTGAAGCGTCTGCTGCTCCCGTCCCTGCATGGCCTCGCGTAGGACCTGCGCCGCCTCGTCCGTGATCGTGATCTTGGGCGTGATCGCTTCGGGCAGCGGTAGGCCCAGCGCCTGATGTAGCTCGCCACTCTGATACATCTCGCCCACGATATCGCAGCCGCCGGCGAACTCCCCATCAATGTAGAGCTGTGGAATCGTGGGCCACTCCGAGAACTCCTTGATTCCCGAGCGGACTTCCGGGTCGGAGAGCACGTCGAGCGTGCTGTAGTCGGGCACGATGCTGTCGAGGATCTGAACCACGGTGGCCGAGAAGCCGCATTGGGGGGCCTCACGCGTGCCCTTCATGAAGACGAAGACCCGATTGGACTGGACCAACGAAGACAGACGTTCGCGAAGCTCGGGGCTCAGGCTCATGACGGCTCCTCTTGCGGGCAGCGACGGCGCGCAGGCAACCAGAGCGTAGAAAACTGGACAAGTTAGTCAAGATTTGCACGCGGGAAGGTTGCGCACGGGCGGATATCCTGTGCGGCGTGTACGTGTGCTTGCGGCTCGGGCTCTCGATCGCGCTCCTGTTGACGGCGTGCGGTGGGCAACGGGTCGAGCCTGAGACCGAAGCGGCGGCCGCGCCCTCGGCCCCACAGCGCTTGCACGTGCTGGGAGCGTTTCTGGAGGCTCACTGGCAGCTGCCGCTGGCTCTCCAGGGGGAGCCGCCGGCCGGCTTCTCGGAGCTGGACCGGTCGCTCGATCCAGCCGTATGTGGAGCGTGTCATCCCGAGCAGTACGCGGCGTGGAGAACCTCCCTGCACGCGGCGGCGTACTCGCCCGGGTTCTCAGGTCAGCTGATCGAGGGCGCGCTTGCCGACCCGGTCGAGGTACGGGCCTGCCAGCGCTGTCACGCTCCCTTGGGCGAACAGCAGCCCTACAACCGGCTGGGCGGCCCCGAGGCTTCGTTCGATCCCGCTCTGCGCGGGCAGGGGATCGTGTGTGCAGCGTGCCATGTTCGCAATCACCGTCGCTTCGGACCGCCGCGGCGCGCCGCTTTGCCGGCTTTGCTCGAGCCGCCTCCGCACGGCGGGTTCGAGCCACGCGGCGAGTTCCAGGAGAGTCGCTTCTGCGCGCCCTGCCACCAGTTCTTCGACGATCCAGGTATCAACGGCAAGCCGCTCGAGAACACTTTCGTCGAGTGGCAGCGCAGCCCGCAGGCGGCGGCCGGAAGGCAATGCCAGGATTGCCACATGCCGGACCGTTCGCATCGCTGGCGCGGGATCCACGATCCCGAGTGGGTGCGGAGGGCGATCGATGTGGACCTGATCCCCACGGATCTCAGCGGGCGCAGACTCGAGGCCGCGCTCGTGCTGCGGAACCGGGACGTGGGCCATGCCTTCCCCACCTATGTCACGCCGCGCGTCCTGCTCGTCGTCTACCAGGTCGGTGCGGCCGGGAAGGAGCTTGACGCGACACGGCTTCAGGCCAGCATTGGGCGCGAGGTCGACCTTGCGGCCCAGGTCGAGATCTTCGACACGCGGGTTCTGCCCGGGGAGTCTGTCAAGCTCGACTACTCGCTCGCGCGAGCGCCCGGCGCGACGGCGTTGCTGGCTCGGGTCAGCGTCGATCCCGACTTCCACTATCGGGCGGTTTTCGACCTGCTCCTGGAAAGCCTCGAGGATGCGAGCGCTCGCGCGCAGATCGAGGAAGCACGTCGGCGGATCTCGGACTCGACCTATATCCTGGCCGAGATCCGGCTACCGCTGTCTGACTAGCGCGGTATCGGCGAGCTGAGCTCGCCTGCGCGCGGGCGCCGGACTTCGTCGGCGCCCCGGTAGCGCGGTAGCGGGGAGCTGAGCTCTACTACCCGGGTATCGGCCGGCAAAGCCGGCCTGCCGGGACGGCGCATGACTTCGTATGCGCCTGGGTGCGCGCATTCACTCGGCCGCGCCTCGCTGCGCGGCCCTCCTAGCGTCCTCCGCAGGGGTTGCACGGGTTCCGTTTCATGGAGCAAGGGTTGCACGGATTGGCCGCTCCCCCGGCAACGGAGTGGTAGCCTGACTGGATGCTCTCCACGTAAGCGGTCAGCGAGGCGAGCTCCTTGGAGTTCCAGTCGAGGGGCTCGTCCAGCATCGGGACGAGCATGCAGAACTGCACCATCTCGGCCGTGTTCACCTGCTTCACGCCGGCCTGCTGGTGCGGCATGGCCACATAGTGCGGATACGGTTTGGCGAAGGTCGGCTGCATCAGGCTGTAGTTGTCGATGTGGCAGCTGGCACAGGCGAGGCCCGATTTGCCCAGCGTGCGGTCGTTCCACAGCTCCTTGCCCTGAGCGACGAGCGCTGTCCTCCGCCCGCCCGCCAGTCTGACTCCGGCCGGCTGCCTGAAGCGCGAGGCATCCAGCGTCTTGGCGCCACACGGGTTTCCTCCGCACGGATTCATGGGCCTCGTTACGGCCTTACCTCCGCAGGGGTTCAGCGCCTTCGCCTGACAAGGGTTCAGTCTCTTGGCCGCGCAGGGGTTGAGCGTCTTGGCCTTGCACGGATTGAGCGTCTTGGCCGCACAGGGGTTCAGCGTTTTGGCGGCGCAGGGGTTCAGCGTTTTGGCGGCGCAGGGGTTCAGCGTTTTGGCGGCGCAGGGATTCAGCGTTTTGGCGGCGCAGGGATTCAGCGTCTTGGCCGCACAGGGATTGATGGTCTTGGCGGCGCGAGGGTTCAGGGTCTTGGGGGCCTGCAGAAGACGGTCACCCGCTTGGACGATCAGGCTGCCGGCAAGCAGGATGACCGCTCCCAGCAGCAGCGCGGGTCCTTTCCAACGCAAGCGTCGAATCTCTGGCTCGGGTCGCATTTTGTGGCTCCTATCGGAATCCCGGCCAAGGCAGCCCTCGGCCTCAGCCTGGCTCCTATGGCCCTACGCTCGGCTACGAGGAGCGGTTACAGCGCCGGCGCGAGCTGGGTTAGGATTGGGCTGACCCCGGCCAGGAGGAGGATTCGACATGTCCGAGAGCTCGCCCGTCTACGTCATTCAGGGTAAGGAGGTCACGCTCCCCGTGATCGTGCGCGCCGCGAGCTCCGGCGTCGCCACCTATTGGGTCGATGCGGCCGCGGCCCGGCGCCTGCTGCCCGGGCCGGAGCTGGATGTGGTTGAGCTCTGGCCGGGCCGGACGCTGCTGAGCATCGCGGTGATCGACTACAAGGACAACGACCTCGGGGATTACAACGAGGTCTCGATCACGCTCTTCGTGCGCGAGCGGGCCGCAGCTACCGGGATTCCCTACCTGGGGGCGCTGCTCGACTACCTTCGTGGGCGGGTATCCACCTATATCCTTCACCTTCCCGTCAATCAGAGCTTTACTTGCGAGGCCGGCCGCACGATTTGGGGCTTTCCCAAGACGGTGGAGGAGATCGACCTCAGCTATGAGCCCAACCGTGTGCGCTGCAAGCTGGTTGCAGATGGCCAGCATGTGCTGACGCTAAGCCTGCCGCGCGGGGGGAGCCGGAACCTGTCCGACTCGCAGCTCGCGACGTACTCCTATATCGAGGGGGCGCCACACAAGACCTGCTTCACCCAACGCGCCGAGGGCGTTGGCTTCAAGCTCGGGGGAGCGGAGCTCGAGCTCGGAGAGCATGCGATGGCGACGGAGCTGCGCAGTATGGGGTTGCCGAAGCGGGCGATTATGACGATCTGGATGGAGAAGATGCAGGGCCGCTTCGGCGCCGCGGAGAAGCTCTAGCGCTACTAGCGCGTTATCGGCGGGCACAAAGCCCACCTGCGCGCACTTCGCTCGGCTGCGCCTCGCTACGTCGCTTCGCGCACTGCTACGCAGCCCTGCGGGCCTTGCTCTTCCTAGTCGCTCGCTACCGGGGCGTAGTCGGCGAGCCGCACCGGCAGGCGTCGTGCGCCCCAGCGACCCGGTGGACCGTCGAACACGCCCGCGCAAGCCGCACCGCAAGAGCGGCAAAGCCCGTCGTCCGTCAGGTTCCAGTTGCTGAGGACGTACCAGTCGCGCCCGATCAGGGTCGCGCCGCACTGATGGCAGTAGGTGCTCCCCCCGCGGGGGTCGTGAACGTTTCCCGTGTAGACGTAGCGTAGGCCGTAGCCGGTCGCGATCTCCCGCGCGCGTGTCAAGGTGGCGGCCGGGGTCGCGGACTTGTCGAGCATCTTGTAGTCGGGATGGAAGGCCGTGAAGTGCCACGGTACGTCGGCTCCCAGGTTCTCGGCCATCCACTGGCTGGCCGCGTGGAGCTCGTCGCTGGAATCGTTCTCGCCCGGAATGAGAAGTGTCGTGATCTCGAACCATACCCTCGTCTCGCGCTTGAGGTAGACGAGGGTGTCCAGCACGGGCTGTAGATGTCCGCTGCAGGTCTTGCTGTAGAAGCGCTCCGTGAACGCCTTGAGATCGACGTTCGCGGCGTCCATATGGCGGAAGAGCTCCGCCCGCGGCTCTTCGCAGATATAGCCTGCCGTGACCGCGACCGAGCGGATGTCGAGCTCGTGGCACGCCTCTGCGGTCTCGATCGCGTACTCCATGAAGATCACGGGGTCGTTGTAGGTGAAGGCCACACTGCGGCAGCCGAGCTCACGCGCCGCCCGCGCGATCGCCTCGGGAGGGGCCTGGTCCGCCAGCGTGTCGATCTCGCGCGACTTGCTGATGTCCCAGTTCTGGCAGAAGCGACAGGCCAGGTTGCAGCCGGCCGTGCCGAAAGAGAGCACGGGGGTTCCGGGCAGGAAATGGTTGAGAGGCTTCTTCTCGATCGGATCGACACAGTAGCCGCTCGAGCGGCCGAAGGTCGTGAGCACGATCTGGTCTTCCTCGCGCGCGCGCACGAAGCAGAGTCCGCGCTGGCCCTCGTGCAGCCGGCAGCGGCGCGGGCAGACGTCGCACTGAATCCGACCGTCCTCGAGCCTTTGCCAGTACCGGGTCGCGACCACCGCTCCAGGCTGCTGCCCTTGACCTGGCCGCGCTCGGTCCGATCCTTGTGTAGGTCGCACAGACTGGAGGATAGGACCCTGGGCCAGGCCCGTCGCCCCGCCGTCGCCGGCGCTTTTTATCCGGGGGATCCCAGCGAGCTCGATCGGATGGTGCGGGGATACCTGGAACAGGCGCTCGCCTCGGCGTCCGGGCCGGTGCCCAAGGCTTTGGTGGCCCCCCACGCCGGCTACATCTACTCCGGTCCGATTGCGGCCTCCGCCTACGCGCGACTCGCGCCGGTGCGGGCCAGCGTTACGCGCGTGGTGCTGCTGGGCCCGTCCCACGTCGTCCCCCTGGATGGGCTGGCGGCCAGCAGCGCCGACGCTTTCCTCACGCCGCTCGGTTCCGTCCCGGTCGACCGCGACGCGGTGGAGCACACGCTTCGCCTGCCTCAGGTGCAGCTGCTGGATGCGGCGCATGCCCGCGAGCACAGCCTCGAGGTTCAGCTGCCGTTCCTGCAGCGCGCGCTCGACGACTTCTCGCTGGTGCCGCTGCTGGTGGGAGAGGCCTCGCCCGATGACGTGGCGCAGGTTCTCGATGAGCTCTGGGGCGGCTCCGAGACCTTGATCGTGATCAGCTCCGACCTCAGTCACTACCACAACTACGAGACCGCGAAAAAGCTCGACAGCGCGACCTCGCGTGCCATCGAGCGCCTCGCGCCGCAGGAGCTTCACTCCGAATCCGCCTGCGGTCGCTTCCCGGTCCGGGGCCTGCTGCTGGCCGCGCAGCGTCACGGGCTTCGGGCCCAGACCATCGACCTGCGCAGCTCCGGAGACACGGCCGGCTCACGTGACGAGGTGGTGGGATACGGAGCCTATGTCTTCGCCTGACGAACGTCTCTTCGCCCCGCACGCCTCCGGGCTGCTGGAGCTGGCGCAGCGCTCGATTCGACACGGTCTGGATCAGGGCTGCCCACTCGACGTGGATCCGTCCGAGTACGCCCCCGAGCTGCGGGCGCCGCGCGCGACCTTCGTCACGCTCAGGTGCGCGAACGCGCTGCGCGGCTGTACCGGCAGCCTCGAAGCGCGCCGCGCCCTCGTTGTCGACATCGCGCACAACGCTTACGGCTCGGCGTTTGCCGATCCTCGCTTCGCCGCGCTCACGCACGCCGAGCTCGAGGGACTGGAGCTGCACCTCTCCATCCTGAGCGAGCTCGAGCCGCTCCAAGTCGCATCGGAGGCCGAGCTGATCGCGCAGCTGCGTCCGAAGGTGGACGGTCTCGTGCTGCGCGAGGGCCATCGGGTGGGTACCTACCTGCCCGCCGTCTGGGACACGCTGCCCGATGCCCGCCTCTTCCTACGGGACCTGAAGAAGAAGGCGGGCCTGTCCGAGGACTACTGGTCGTCCACGCTCGAGCTCTCGCGCTACACGGTCACCACACTTTCCTGAGCTGTGTCGCGCCCGCTCAGCGCCCGCTGAAGCTGCAGCGCACACTCCGCGGCCCGCGCTGCGAGTGTCTCAGGAGAAGGAGTGGCGCTCCAGGCCCGCGAGGGCGCGGCGGAAGGTCGAGCTGACGAAGCGTCGGAGGAGGCCACCCAGGCCGGGGATCTTCGACTCGAAGCGGCAGCGCCAGACGATGCGCGTGCCATCGCCGTCCGGCTCGAAGACCACCTCCCCCAGGTGGTTCTTGAGCGGGAAGAGGCCTGCGATGACCGTATACGTCATGCGCTTGGGCGGATCGAACTCGAGGATCTCCTCACGCATGCCGCCGGCGAAGGCGCGTACCGCTCCGCTGCCGTTGCGTTCCGGACTCCCCTCCTTTGCCAGGCGCGAGCCCGGCGTCCCCGCCCACTCGCTCCAGCGAGCGTGGTCGGTGTAGACGTCCCAGACGTCCTGGGGCTTGGCGTGGTAGCGGTGCGTAACCTCAACCTGCTGCACGGCGGCTCCTCCCCGGTCGACCTGCTGTGGCTAGTGTACCTGCTTCGAACGCGCGGAGGTGGTTGCGCTTTCTGAGCGCCTGCATCTAGGATGCGGGCCTATGGCAGCTATCGATCCCGGCTTTCGATCCAAGTACGGCCCCTGGGCCGTAGTTGCAGGTGCGTCCGTCGGCCTGGGAGCGGCCTTCGCGCGGCAGCTCGCCGAGAAGGGCCTGAACGTGGTGCTGGTCGCCAGGCGCGTGGGGCCGCTGGAGGAGCGGGCCAAGGCGCTGACGAATGCGTATGACGTGGAGGTGAGAGCGGTTCCCCTCGATCTCGGGGCCGCGGACATGCTGACCACGCTGCGCGAACACACCCGAGACCTCGACGTGGGTTTGCTCGTCTACAACGCCGCGCTGGGACTGATCGGTCCCTTCCTGGAGCAGGAGATCGCGCAGAAGCTTGAGATCATCGACATCAACTGCCGCGGTCCGGTGGTGCTGGCCGATGAGTTCGGACGCTCAATGGCGGCGCGTGGACGCGGAGGCATCATCCTGATGTCGTCGCTGGCGGGGCAGCAGGGCTCCGCCTTGATCGCGACCTACGCTGCCAGCAAGGCCTTCGATCTGGTGCTGGGCGAGGGCCTCTGGTATGAGCTGCGCGAGCACGGGGTGGACGTCCTCTCCTTCTGCGCGGGCGCGACGCGCACGCCCAACTACGAGGCATCACAGCCGAGACGCAAGGGAGGGTTCCCGCCCGTGATGGAGCCCGAGCTCGTCGCGACGGAAGCCCTGGCTGCGCTGGGCCAGGGGCCGAGCGCGGTCGCTGGCTGGGGAAACCGCGTGGCGTCGTTCCTGATGAGGCGCCTCCTGCCCCGCCGCTTCGCGGTGGAGACGATCAGTCGTCAGACGCGCGCCATGTACGCCAAGTAGCATGGCGAGCGCGGATCCTGTCCACGGCTGGTTCGCGCGCTCGGGCTACGCCGTTGCGCTCGGTGCCGAGCTGATTCACCTGAGTGAAGACTCGGCGCGCATCCTGCTCCCCTACAAGGAGGAGAACAGCAACCCGGGCAAGGCCCTGCACGGCGGCTGCGCGGCCTCGATGGCGAGTCTCGGCGGTCAGGCCGTGGCCCGTGCGGCGCTGGGACCGGACTCGGGCCCCTGGCATACCAGCGGGCTTCAGGTGAACTACCTCTCCGCCGCCATCGGGGAGGCGGTCGTGACCGAGGCGCGACTCCTGCGCAAGGGCAAGCAGATGTGCTTCGTGGATGTCAGCGTGGCGACACAAGCGGGCAAGCCGATCGCCCACGCGACCACGATGGTGCGCGGACGCTTCGGCGCTCCTGAGCCCGAATGGGTGAAGAGCCGAGGCGACGACGGAGCGGCCGATCCCGGCTCCATGGGGCCGCACATTGGCCGCATCCCGTTCATGGCGGCGCGCGGAATCCGGGTCGAGCACATGACCGGTGGGCACTCGCGCCTGGTGATGCCGTTTCAGGAGGCGAACGCTGACGAGAGCGGGGGGATGCACGAGGGAGCGGTGCTCGCGCTGCTCGACACCACCGGGGCCATGGCCGGCTGGGCCGAGACGGGACCGGGGCCCTTCAAGGCCTCGACCCCCGCCATGCAGGGCCAGATCCTCCGACCCCCACCAGGGGAGGATCTGATCGGCTACGCGCGCGTCGTCCAGCGCGACCGGGACATCTTCTACTCCGCGGTCGAGCTCGCGGGCTGCTCCGATGGGCGGCTGGTCGCGCGCGGGACCGTGATCTATCGGATCGTTACCTCATAGCCGCTGGTACATACCCAGCAGTACGTAGGCCGAGGTCAGCAGGCCCAGCGCTCCAGCAATCAACGCCGTCCGGCCCGCGCGCCGGTGGCTGCGCCGGCGGCGCGGATCGGCGCTCGCGCTTCCATCGGTGTTGGCCAGCCGCAGCTTGTAGGCCAGATACACGGCGCGGGTTCCGGCCACCAACATCGTGAAGACGCACGCCTCGTGCAGGCGCAGCACGTATACGAAGCTCGGTGCCCAGACCTCGAGCGCCTCCGGACCGAGCAGCAGGAGCTTGAGCACGAAGGAGACGAGAAAGAGAATCACCAGCGCGCCCGCCGTGAGCATGCTTCGTTTGTGGGCTGCGATCGCGCCGCGCCGGATCTGACGAACGCCCCAGAGCGCGCCTCCGACTACCAGGGCCATGTTGGCCCAGGCCCATGTCCAGTACAGGACCTTGGGGTCGAGATTCATCACCCGCCTATGTTAGATGGATCGCGGTCGTGGCGTGCTTGCGTGGCCAGGGCGCGCCGCAGTAAGCTGCGGCTGCTGCTCACGTCGGGAGGTCATGCTGTCGTCCAAGGTTGCCGTCATCACGGGCGCGAGTCGCGGGATCGGGAAGCAACTCTGCGTCGATCTCGCGGAGGAGGGCTATGACGTGGTATGCGTCGCCCGCTCCTCCGCCGCTCAGCCCAGCAAGCTCGCCGGCACCGTGGACGAGACGGCCGAGCTCGTGCGGGCTCGGGGCCGGCGCGCCCTTCCCGTCGGGCTCGACGTGCGCGATGAGGCGGGGATCCAGCGGCTGGCCGAGCAGGTTTACGGTGAGTGGGGACGCTGCGACCTGCTGGTGAACAACGCCGCGGTCGCGGTCCCGGGTCCGGCCCTGCCGGATACCTCGAAGCGCTGGCGGCTGGCGGTGGACGTCAACCTGAACGGTCCCTTCTATCTGATGCAGGCCTTCTGTCCGCGCATGGCCGAAGGGGGTCATGTGATCGCCATCTCCTCCGGCGCGGCGGTCCTCCCCGAGTTCGGACGGCCCAGCTACACCGCTACCAAGGCCGCGCTTGAGGCGTTGAGTCAGTCCCTGGCGCACGAGCTCAAGGGTCGGCTCGCGGTCAACTGCATCCGGCTCGACGTCGCCGTCTGGAGCGAGGGGTTCACGTTCACGCTCGGGGAGGGGGACTACTCCGACTTCGAACACCCCGTGATCATGTCGGACGCCGTGCTGTGGCTGGCCAAGCAGTCGGTCTCCTATAGCGGCCACGTACTCACCATCACCGAGCTGCGCGAGCAAGGCGCGGTCCGCCCCTTCACGCCCGTCGGAAAGCGCGACTGAAAGTCGCTACACTTCAGATGCAGCGCATGAGGGAGAAGCCGAGGTGGGACTCGAGAACGCGGACTTGATGCAGATCGTGCTGGGGCTGGCCCTCTTCGTGCTGGGCGTGGTCGTGGGGCTGCTCGCCGCACGCGGCGGCGAGGGAGCGCGGGCGCAGGCGCGCCGGCTCGAGGAGGAGCTGGCCGAGGCGCGTGAACGGCTGGCCGGCTACGAGGATCAGGTGGCCAAACACTTCGCCCAGACCTCCGAGCTGTTCGAGGATCTCACGCGGCAGTACACGGCGGTATGGGATCATCTGGCGGAGGGCTCGCGTGAGCTCTGTGCGGAACGCGTGCCGGCCCTGGGACGAGGCTTTGCCGACGTCCCGCGGCTGCTGACCCGGACGAGCGAAGCCGAGTCCAGCGTCACCGATACACCCGGAGAGCGTGAGGGGGAACCGGAAGCGGCAGCGGACGAGAGGCCGGAAGCCGAGAACCCCGCCCGGCTGGGCTGAGAGAACCAAGCCAGGGTCGGCGGGAATCGAGTGCCCCCGGCTCTGTTGCCACTGATGTAAACAGCCAATTACATCTACTGCCCCCGGCATCGGGCGCGGCCGGCAGCTGGCGTGGGAAGAGACGCCTGAGGGGCGCCATGCTTGCCAATGGGCAGCAGCCGCGCGGCGGGCGAAAACCCCCGAGGATCGGGATTAGTAGCAGGGACACAGCCCCACGGGGATCGCGCTGCTGCCCAGCTTCGCGTACTTCTCGACTGACCGCGCGTCGCGGCGGGGTGCTTCGTGCCCTCGGAACGAGTGGTTATCGGACCCCCAAACCGCCCTTATATTGGCCTATACACCATCACGCTAATCCCCGTCCGAGGGAGCGTGCACGGCGTCGAACGCGCGAAACGCTGATAGTCTGGCGCGTGCCCGGGCCGCCCAGGTGTCGAAGGCCTTCCCAACATCGACTGGCTCGTGATTGCCGCGCAGGTCTGCGGCCGCCACCAGCCGCTCACCGCTGCTTGCGTCCAGGACCTCGACCTCGATGCTGACCGTGCCGATGAACACCGCGTCCGAAGAGGTGCTCGAGCGCTCGACGTCGACCAGCGCGAGCCGTAGGCGCAGCGTTCCAGGCTCGGGGTCCTCGACGATGTCGAACTCCTGAGCGAGCTCGCGACGCATCGACTCCTGCAGGCTGCGGCTCAGCTGTTCGAGCTCCGGACGAGGGACGTCCGAGAGCTTCTCGCCGTCGGGCTCCCATAGGACGACGGGCTCGATCAGCACGCGCTCATACGGGGCAAAGTTCGCTTCGGGGTTGATGTAGATCAGCTGGGCCTGGTCGGCGCGTCCGGGCTGCAGCTGCTCGTGATCGCTGAGAAACCCGGAGAGTTCGGGCGCCGCCGCGGTCCCCGCAGTCTGGCAGGCGCCCAGCACTAGCAGGCTGGTCAGGACCGCCGTCCGGTAGGCGCGTCGCGCCATCATGTTTGGCCCACGCAGGTCCAGATGTAGTTCTTGAAGATCTGGTTTATGGCCTGCATGCGCGCGGTGCGCGAATCTGCACAGGTGTCGTCAAAGGCGTACGAAATCTCCTGCGCCCGGCGTTCGAGGCAACGGGCGATGCCGGCGCGGTTCACGCCCATCGAACGACCTCCCGAACCAGCCACCGCGGCGTCGATCATGCCGTAGACGGCGGGGACCTTCTCGTTCTCGTACAGACGGCCCCAGTCCTGGCAGTTCATCGCCCGGGCGGGGGAAGCCCCGAACAGGACCAGCGCGAGCAGTAAGGTCGTACGCTTCACGGATCTCTCCCCCTTGTCGAGGACTTCGTCCAGGAATTCGGCCACAGCGGCATTGTGCGGGACGATCCTACACCCTTGCGCCACGCCAGACGAGGCTACTTGCAGGACCTGCCCCCAAAGCCCCTCACGCCGCAGAGCCGCAGAGTAGGGGCCACCTGTGGTTGGTGATGAGCTGCTGTAATGCCGCAATTTCATCTACTGTGTTGGGATGATGAGCGGCGGCTTTCAGGGCATCCCTCACGCGGCCAACGGGAGCCGGATTAGCAACCGGCCTGGGATGTCTCTCCCGGGTTGTGACCCACCTGGGTCACCACCGATCTCCCCGTGAGCGCGCGCTTACGCGCGGTGCTTCGTTAGGCAGAGAGGACGCTGGCCAACGTGACCAAGAACGCCAAGCAGTTCAAGGTCAAGACGATCGAGTCGGCTCGCTTCGCCTGTTCATCCTCGCGGACGAGGGCGCCCGTCCTTCCGACGCTCCCCCGCTAGCGGACGGAACGCACCAGATCCGCGAGGCACCGGCGGGCCGGCTCATAGTGGGGGTGCGCGGCGATGAGGTCCTCGAGCGAGTCGTGGGCCTCCAGCGGGCGCCGGTGCTCGACCAGGTGCGAGACCAGAGTCAACCAGGCCTCGAGCTGCGACCGGTCGCACTCGACGAGCCGTTGCAGAATCGTGATCGCCTCGCCAGTCTCGCCCCGCTCGAAGCAGTCCCGAGCGAGTAACGACTGGAGATGACTATCCAGGGGCGAAGCGCGGTCCGGACAGGGTGCGTCGCGCCACAAGCGATCGCTCTCCGCAGTGGGCGGGGCGCACTTCTGCGCCACGAACCAACGACTCGACTCGACGAGCTCCGGTTGCAGCTCGGTCCGCAGCGAGAAGCCCGCATCGGATAGGAGGGCGCGGACCTCGTCGGGGCGGTAGACCCGGAGCGAGATCGTGTCGTCGAGCGGCGGATCCGTCGGCACACCCAGCTGCATCTGGAAGGCGAGCCGGCCCCCGGCCGAGAGGACTCGGTTGCTCTCCCGCAGATAGCTGGCGACGACCGGTCGCGGCATGTGCTGGAAGGCGACATAGGCATACACGAGGTCGAACTCAGCATCGGCGAATGCCGAGAGATCCACGCCCGAGTTGACCCGGGTCTCGACGTTGTGCGCTCCGGCCAGCCAGACGCGACTGCGCGCGATCATCTCGTCGGAGACGTCCACACCTCGCAGCTCGGCAAAGCTGCGAGACAGCGGTCGCAGGACACGTCCGATTCCGCAGCCGATCTCCAGAGCGCACCAGCCCTCGACCTGGTCGCGGGGCAGCAGCTCGAGCAGGCTCCGCGCGGTCTCCTCGCCGGAGTCGGCGAAGGCCTCGTCGCTGCGGAAGTCATCGGTGGCGATCCAGAAGCGCGCGTTCTGGCTGGCGCGCCGGTTCCAATCCTGTCTCATCTTGCTCGCAATGTCCACGGGGCCTCGCTTCACGGGGAGCTTCAGACCTCTCTTCCATCGGCAGGACTCCGCGCAACTTGTTCCCCCACACAATCGTTTCGGTGCTCGACCTCTCGACACCACCGTGGGAGACTGCGGGATCTCCCAAAAGGAGGGATGGGAATGGACGGCAAGCTCTACGTGGTGCGCGTCTTCGTCACGGACTGGGAGCGGACGTAGAGTTTCGGCACAACCACGCGCGCACGCGCGCGTCATGGGCTTCGGTTGAATGAGACGCAAGCGGTGCGCGGTCTAATGAGAGTTCCCGGTCATGTACGCGCGCAGGCGCGCGCGCACGTCATGGGGGTCGGCTAGGTATGAGACGAAAGCGGTTCTGTGGAGCGAGAACTCGCAAGGGCACATCATGCTTGTGCCGAGCACTGCCGAATGGCCGCTGCAAGCTGCACGGCGGACTGAGCACCGGCCCTCGAACACCTGAGGACCAAAGACGGGCACTGATGAACCTCCGCCAGTTCAGGCTGCTGCGTCAGAACCCAGCCGGTTGAATAGGTCGTTGACCCCTCTACGGGTACCGCCGCGCTGGTGCTGAAAACAGCCAATTTCATCTACTCGCCCGCCCAGCTCGGGCACCGAGAGGATCTCACGCTGCGGATGCCGAAGGCGGATCTCGTCCGGCTAACTGCGAGGCTGTAGGCTCGGATCTGAGGCCCTTACACCACGCTGGATTACACAAATACTGTAATTTTACAGTCCCACTGTAATTTTCCTGGTGCAGACGAGGTTTGGGGGCTTCCGTGCCCCGAAAAAACATCCCGCAACTGCTCCCAGCGGGTGTAGGCTGATGGGCGGCTTCGTAGTACGTGCAGTCCGGGTGGCCTGTATTGGGCCTGATTCCCGTTGCCGTTGAAGAAGCAAAGGCGCTCTGCACGCAAGATAGGAGGAAGAAGTCATGAAGAGATCAGCTGCATTGGCGCTCGTCGTACTTCTCGGGCTGCCCGGATGGGCTCGGGCGCTCGATCCCACATCGAACGTGAACGCCGACCCCGCCTTTGACCCAAACCAGCCGCCGGCTGTCCACCCCTCCAGCGGCGTCGCGAGCAACATACTCAGTGGTATCTACGAGTGTAAAGATTTAAGCGACGGCAAGAAGGTGAGGCTGCGCGAGACCACGGTGCACGTGCTGGTCAACAAGGACCTGACCGCGGCAGGGACTTGCCTCGCGGCGCTATACTTCGACAACGAGGAAAACCTGGTGAGTTGTGCGGCCATCGAGCTGACCCCAGAGGACCTGCACCAGTACAACGTCTGCAAGTACATCGCCACCCACCTCCTGCTTGCAGATGGGACTCTCGGCGCAGGTCAGCCCCCGGCAACGGGGCATGTGCAGTACTTGCTCGCGGAAAGCGATGGCATTCCGGACCCCGACCCCGATATCTTGTCGCCGAACAACGATTGCATCGATCTGGTCAATATATTGGGTGATCCGATGAGCGTGATTTCGTCGTCCGGTACGTATGGGTGGGTCAAGAACGTGGCCTATGACTTTAAGGAAGGTAGCCCCGGCAAGACAAAGCTGAAGATTTTCAACATGGCAAAGACGAACATGCCCAACGTATACGGTGGGCTGGCTCCGCTGGCGGAGATACTAACCATCGCAGCGCCATGCATAGCCGCGGTGCAAAACCCCGCCTCTACAGCAATCGGCGGAGCCAACGCCGAGCAGTTCGATGACGTTCGGCAGATCGATCTGTCCTCGGATTACGTGAACGTCCCGTAGGGACGGAAAGGCCTGGGACGGAGGCGGAAGTCCGATCAACGCGAGGAGGCGACCTGCTGTAAAGCCGCAAGTTCATTACTGCCCTACGGGCCCGCCGCGCAGCAGGCGACTCAGGATTACGCTCTGGCGGCCAGCTTCCTGCGGATCATCACCACCCCAGCGATTCCCAGGCCGAGTCGAAACCGAGGCATTTGTAGATTCTACTCCGGCGAGAAGGCGCCCGAGGGGGAGTTCCGCTCCCTCAAGCGCCCTGGCTCGTTGCAGTACCACGCCCCGTCGCCTCTGCCTGTCGGCTTGCGGTTCCGGCCAAAGCCAGAGAGGGGGGACAGGGGTTCTGGCACGGCTCTTTGCGCGGGTCGAGCCTTCACTCGGCAGGGCTGCGCCGATCACTCGTGACGCGCGCGCCGGTGTTCCAGCAGCACGTCGCGTCCGAAGTCGCCGCTGAGCTCTCTCCAGACCACGTGGATATGATCGGCGCGCGCGTTGGTGTTGTCGAACTCGATCAGGAAGCTTCGGCCCTGGATGCGGTAGTAGCTCGGTTCGCCGACCATGCCACTGCCGGCGAAGAGGAAGTGGATCGCGTCGGCTTCAGCCGTGATGCGCGCCCTGTGTAGCGCGGCGATCGCGGGAGCGAAGTTGTCGAGGTAGACGTCGATCAGGGCGTCGAGCGCCGCCTGCTGCTCCGGGCTCATCGCTTTTCGCGCGAGGCCTTCCGGTACGATCGCTTCGAGCTCCGGATCGGCGCCGACGAACATCGGTCGGTTCATGAAGAGACCCGAGCCCGCCTCGAGCTCGAGCTCGGCCGTCGCGCGCTGCGCGGCGTCGAGCGAGCGCACCAGTGCGAGCCCCTGATCCTCTTCGGCGGCGAGCACGCGCAGGCCGGCGCGCTCGAAGCCCGCAGGGACCTCGCGCGGCTGACCGCCCAGGAAGAGCGGCGTCACGGAAAGCTGCGCGCCCGGAACGGCCGTCCAGTTGAGCGAAAGATGGTGCCCGTCGAAGCGCAGGCCCCAGACCGCATCCGGTGCTGGATCGCCGAAGACCGCCAGGAAATAGCGCTTCGCGCCGCCATAGCGTCTCCTCAGGAACCGGACGAGTCCGCCTTCCATCTCCGCAAGCTCGTGTTCGAGGCTGCGGATCGCTTCCATCTTCCGGAGGCCCTGCGGACTCAGCACCTGCTCGAAAGCCCCGCGCAGCGCGTGCCACTGCGCGTCGCTCATCTCGCTGACGCGCAGGCCCTCGAGCCACAGGGGCGCGAGGCGGAGATCGAAGCGCTCATCGTCGTCGAAGTCGTAGAGCGCGGCGCCGCGCTGGTCTTCGTCGAGCGTGGCGGCGAAGGCGCCAATCGCCGTACCGAGCTCGCGCGCAAGTCGGGTTGTGCCCTCGTCCGCTTCGGAAGCGCCGGCCGGTGCGACGCAGACGACGAGGAGCCCGGCGAGAGCCGCGCTGCGCAATCGCGTCATGGTCTATCAGTCCTCCGGCGAGAAGGCGGCCAGCAAGATTCGCCCTGCGAGACGATCCTACATCGTTGCGGCACGCCAGACGAGGCTACAGTCGGACCTGCCCCCGAAGCCCCTCACGCCGCACCGATAACACTACTGCTGTGACACGAGGGGCACACCACGTGGGCCTGACTGTGCCGAGTCTCGAAGAGTCCAGGCGTTTCTTCACCGAGACGCTCGGGTACGAGCAGGTCGGGGAAGTGCCGAATTATCCAGCCGCCTTTCTCACGGATGGAGAACTCATGATCACGCTGTGGCAGGCAGCAGATCCCGATCAGGCGACGCCGTTCGATCGCAAGAACGTGATCGGACTGCACCATCTGGCGCTCACGGTGGATGCGGACGAGCTGGAGAAGCTGCACTCACGGCTGCTCGATACCAAGGACGTCGCGATCGGGTTCGCGCCCGAACCGCTAATGGGCGGTCCAACCCGGCACATGATGTGCAATATCCCCGGCGGAATCCGGCTGGAGTTCATCGCTCCGGCGGCCTGACCGCTGCAGCGGGTGTATGGTGAGGCCATGGCCACGGCATCCTCTCCCTTCCACGCAGGCGAGCAGCAGGTGCAGGAGCGGCTCGGCGTCCGCGACGAGATCGAACCCTGGGCGCGCAAGGTGGTGCGCGGGCATCTGCCCGACGAGCATCGCAGGTTCTACGCTCGGCTCCCCTTCGTCGTGGTGGCAGCGCGCGACGGGAGCGGTCGTCCCTGGGCCACGCTGCTGGTAGGGGAGCCCGGCTTCGTGCGCTCGCCAGATGCGAGATCCCTCGCCATCGACGCCCGGCCCGCGGCGGGTGATGCCCTCGAGGACGCGTTCGCCCGCGGCGTCGACGTGGGCTTCCTCGGGATCGAGCTCGCCACCCGGCGCCGCAATCGCATCAACGGGCGGGTCTCTGCGCCCGGCACCGGGGGATTCGAGGTCGCAGTCGACCAGACGTTCGGGAACTGCCCCCAGTACATCCACGAACGCAAGTGGCGGCGCGAGGCGACCGGGACCACTCCGGCGCGGCGCGCCCACGACCGGTTCTCCCCGGAGCTGCGCCGCTGGATCGAGGGCGCCGACACGTTCTTCATTGCAACTGGGCATCGGGGAGAGGGCGAGAGCCCCACCTTCGGCATGGACGCCTCGCATCGGGGGGGCGAGCCGGGCTTCGTGCGGGTCGTGGGCGAACGGCAGCTCGTCTTCCCCGACTACGCGGGGAACGACCACTACAACACCATCGGCAACCTGCTGATGGATCCCCGGGCGGGCATCGTGTTCGTCGACTTCGAGCACGGCGGCCTGCTCCAGCTCACCGGCCGGGTTCGGATCGACTGGGACTCACCGGAGCTGGACCGATACCCGGGCGCGCGACGCCTGGTTCATTTCGATCTCGATGAGGCCGTGGAGATCGAACACGCGCTCCCGCTGCGTTGGGAGAAGGCCGGTGGGTCTATCCGGTCGTTACGCATGGTTGAGAAGATCCGAGAGAGCGAGGAGATCCCCTCCTTCGTCTTCGAATCGCGGGACGGAGGCCCGCTGGCGGACTTCCGCGCGGGCCAGCATCTCCCGGTCGAGCTCGAGGGCACGGGGCCAGGGTGCGGCGTCTCGCGCACCTACTCGCTCTCCAACGGTCCGGGCCAGGGGCGCTACCGGATCTCGGTGAAGCGCCACCCCCAGGGTGTCGCTTCTCGCTGCCTGCACGACAACATCGAGGTGGGAGCCATCCTGAGCGCCCGCGCGCCGGCGGGCGACTTCCTGCTCGATCCGTCGAGCCCGCGCCCGGTCGTGCTCGTGAGCGCGGGTGTCGGTCTC
>SMUY01069033.1_pt1 | contig 61237 bp, 60 predicted proteins | sample 2456441 | NCBI WGS metagenome assembly SMUY01 (sample SAMN11095931, study PRJNA526329) | marine sediment metagenome | biome: Marine sediment; feature: Surficial sediment; material: Deep marine sediment; isolation source: Hadal surficial sediment | place: Pacific Ocean | collected 2014-11 | depth...
CGCGATCTCCATCGCCTTCGTCATTGCCCTGGGCTTGTACCTGGGCGATTGGTGGCGGGGGCTGACCGTTTTCGAGCGGCTGGGGGCGAAGTTCTGGCGGCACCTGGAGCCGTTGGGCCGGCGGTTCCTGCCCGTCACCCGCCGGCGCAGCGCTCTCGCCATCGGGCTGCTGTGGGGTTGGCTTCCCTGTGGCCTGGTTTATGCCGCCCTCGCCCTGGCGCTTGTTTCGGGCGGCGCCTGGCAGGGCGCGTCGACCCTGCTTGCTTTCGGTCTGGGCACCTTGCCAGCATTGATCGCGCTCGGCTTTGCCGGCCGCTGGCTGGCGGCCTTGCGTCACGCAAAAGCACGGCGCGCGGCCGGAGCGAGCTTGTGCGTGCTCGGTGTGGTCGCGTTGCTGGGTGGGTACTTCGGGCAGCTGCACTAGTGCCGTAGCCGTAGGTTGGGCTGAGCGAAGCGAAGCTCAACATGCCGGCCTGGAATGTTGGGCGTCGCTTTGCTCAGCCCAACCTACGATACTGAACCGACCAGGAGGGCGGCGAGATGATCCCCGAGGCGTTTTCGAACAATCCGAAGTTCACACCCTGGTGGTGGGAGGCGGCGCCACCGCGCCCGGACAACGGGGCCGCCTTGCCCGGCAACGCCGACGTGGCCGTGGTGGGTGCCGGCTACAGTGGGCTGGCGGCGGCGCTGACCCTGGCGCGCGCCGGACGCCAGGTTGTGGTTGTGGATTCGCAAGCCCCCGGCGAAGGCGCCAGCAGCCGCAACGGCGGGCAATGCGGCAGCGGTAACCAGAAGTTCACCGCCGCCCAGCTCATCGCCAGCCACGGACAGAAGAAGGCCCGTGAGCTGGTCACCGAGGGCTTGGCGATGTTGCGTCACCTGGGTGATTTCATCGAAAGCGAGGGCATCGAATGCCATTTTTCCCGCGTCGGGCGATTCCGCGGCGCGGCAATTCCGCGCCATTACGAAGATCTGGCCCGTGACATGCAGGACATGCACAAGCTTGCCGGCGTGGAGTCGCACATGGTGACGCGTGCTGAGCAGCACGCGGAGGTGGGCAGCGATTTCTATCATGGCGGCGCCGTGTTGCCCAATGACGGCTCACTGCATCCGGCTCTCTACCACCGGGGTTTGTTGCAACGGGCCGAGCAGGCGGGTGTTCGGGTCATCGGCCATACGCCCGTGACGGGGGTCGCCACGGAATCCGGGCAGGTCACCGTGAGCACCACCCGCGGCCGCTTGCAGGCCGGCTGTGCCCTGATTGCCACCAACGGATATACCGGCGCGGCGATGCCGCAATTCAGGCGCCGTGTCATCCCCATCGGCAGCGCCATGATCGCCACCGAAACCCTCGATGCGACGCTTCTCCGGCGGCTGATGCCCCGGAACCGGGTCGTCGGCAGCAGCGCGCGGATCTATCACTACATGCGGCTCTGTCCGGAGGGCAAACGATTTCTATGGGGCGGGCGGGTGAAAGGCCGGGGATTGCCCGAGGATCCATCGGGATTCGTGCATCTGTATCGCGACATGGTGCGGGTCTTTCCCGAGCTCGAAGGAACCCGCATCAGCCACTGCTGGTCGGGATACGTCGCTTACACCCACGATGTTTTCCCGCACCTGGGTCATCGGGATCATATCTATCATGCCATGGGCTACTGTGGCTCGGGTGTCGCGCGCGCCACTTACTTCGGCCACAAGATTGCCCTGAAAATTCTCGGCGACAAGGGAGGCCGCACCGCTTTCGACGATCTGGATTTTGGCAACTATCCGATGCATTTTTTCGCACGGCGCATGGTGCCCACCGTTATCCAGTGGTATCGATTGCGGGACTGGCTGGAGCGCAGGGACTGAATCACAAAAGACGGCGCGTCGTTCTGCCGCCCGGTATACTGAACATTTTCACAAAGGGGGGGAGATCCTCATGACTGAGACTGTGGCTGCTAGCAATCTGGTCGAGAAAGTCGTCGGCCTGGACATCGAGGCGGTGAGCGAGCGCTGGAGGTGGTTCATGGCCCTGGGTATTCTCTTGATCCTGCTCGGCATGACCGCTATCGGCGCGCCGTTCGCGTCCGGGATAGGCGTCAGTCTGCTGGTCGGGTGGCTGCTGGTGATCAGTGGCGTCGCCCACGGCATCCACGCCTTCAAGGCCACCGGTTGGCGGGGCGGGCTGGTTCAGTTCCTGTGCGGGCTTCTGTATCTGGGCGTGGGCGTGATGATGATCACCAGACCTGTTGCCGGGCTGCTGGCTCTGACGGTGACGGTGCTGGTCTATTTCATCGTTTCGGGCATATTCAAGATGATTCTCGCCGTCCGCGTGGAAAAGCTGCCCCAACGGGGATGGGTAACCGTCAGCGGCATCCTGTCCCTGGTGCTGGCGATCTACATCGGCAGCCAGTTCCCCACCAGCGCCTTGTGGGTGATCGGCATGTTGTTCGGCATCGAAATGATGTTCAGCGGCTGGGCATTCGTCATGATTGCCATGGCTGCGCGAGGCGGCAAGAAAGCCGAGCAATCCGCTGGGCCCGGCCAGGCCGGGCAAGCGACCGCCGGATAGAGTTTTTCAGGGTAGACGGCGGACGGCAACCGGGTAGCCACCCGGCTTCGTATACCGGCCCCTGAACCGTCTCGTTCCTGATCGCCTGGCTGGGAGCGGGCCGAAAAGGCCGCCGAAACGTGCTCTGTGACCGGTTTCAGCATCGTTCTCCGGCACCAGCGTCCCGGGGAACTATGCTTCAGAAGTGTTCTCCGACGCCCGAATCTTCCTGGATTCCAATGCAGACCGGCGCATCCCCTGGCTCTGAAAAACCGCCCCGGGTGGAACAGGCACGGCGGCAAGAGGGGCACGCCCTGGACAGCGCCACAGCCGAGCTGAGTGGGCAAAGTCCCACGGACAGGGCGCCCTCCGGCGGCAATGGAAAAGACCGGGACCCGCGCTTCGAGGCGACCAGAAACGCCACCATCATGCTCGTCGACGATGAGCCCATCATCGTCGAAATCCTTAAGAGCGTCCTCGAGGACGCGGGCTATCATCGCTTCATAGAAACCAGCGAATCCACCCAGGCGTTGGCCCTCCTGACGGCCAACACGCCCGACCTGGTGCTCCTGGATGTGAATATGCCCGAGGTCACCGGCCTCGACATCCTGAACGGGATGCGTGGCGACGAAGTCTTGAAGCACATCCCGGCCATCGTTCTCACCGGAGCCACGGACTCCGCCACCAAGTTGCTGGCCCTGGGCCTGGGAGCCACCGACGTCCTCGGCAAGCCGGTGGACCCCAGCGAGCTCGCGCTTCGCGTGCGCAATACGTTGACCGCCAAGGCGTACCAGGATCGGTTGCTGAACTTCGATGAGTTGACCGGCCTGCCGAACCGTCGCTTGTTCATGAAGCAATGTGCGAATGCGCTGATCAACACCGGTGAGGCAGCCAACGAATGCGCTCTGCTGCTGATTGGTCTGGATCACTTCCAGCAGGCCAACGACGCGTTGGGCACGGAAATCGGTGATGCGCTCCTGAAGGCGGTTGCAGCCGCCTTGGAAGAGCATACGCGCGAAAGTGATCTCCCCGGATTATCGGAGATGTCCGAGGAAGAGATCGCGTTGTCGCGCGTCGGCGGCGACGAATTCGCATTGATAATCCGCAATCTTCCCCATGTGGAGATCGCCGACCTGCTCGCGCGGCGAATTCTGTCGATGCTGGACAAGCCGTTTCACCTGAGCGGCCGCGAAGTCCACGTCACTGCCAGCATCGGTATCACGGTTTACCCGGGAGACGGCGAGACGACGGATGCGTTGCTGGCGAATGGCGGGGCGGCGATGGCGGAAGCCAAGAAGGGCGGTGGCAACACCTACCAGCATCACTCCACGGAGAACAACGTCAAGTCCCGGGAGCGCCAGGAACTGGAGACGCAGTTGCAGTTGGCGCCCGCCAGGCGCGAGTTGTATCTCTCGATTCAGCCCAAGCTCGAGGTGGCGTCGGGTCGCGTGTCGGGCGCGGAGGGGACGCTGCGCTGGAGACATTCCCAGTGGGGAATTGTGGCGCCCGAAAAGTTTCTTCCAATTGCCGAAGAGACCGGGCTCATCATACCGGCGGGCGAGCAAGCGCTCTATCTGGCGTGCGCGCTGAACAAGCAGTGGCAGTCAGCCGGTATCGAACCGGTACAGGTATCGATAAACGTTTCGGGCCGGCAATTCCGCAATCTGAAAAATCTCCTGAATACGGTACGGAAAACTCTGGAGAAGACAGGCTTGGAAGGGAAATTTCTGACTCTCAAGTTCCCGGAGGCAGTTCTCATGGAGAATCCGGAAAGGAATGTAAAAGCCTTGCGGGACCTCAAGGCGCTGAAGGTCAGGCTCTGCCTGGATCATTTCGGTACCGGGCTTTCTTCCATGGGTTATCTGCGGCATTTCCCCCTCGATGAGATCAAGCTCGATGGTTCCCTGGTCAAAGGTGTCCCGGCAGACAAGGACGCGGCGGCAGTCGTTATTGCCGCCATCAAGCTCGCCCAGGGCATGGGCCTGAAGGTCATTGCCGAAGGTGTGGAGTCTGCAGATCAGCTGACCTTTCTCACGAAGTGGGGTTGTGACGAATTTCAGGGGCAATTGTCGATTGCGCGGACCACTGAATGGCAGAAAAGTGTGCGTAAGGCCGCACAAGGGCTTGCCAGCCAGGGCAAGAACACATAGGCGGATACGCGATGCCGGCGACTCAGAAAACCAGCGTGGCCAAACAGGCAAGCAGCGATTGCGCAACCCGCGACGAAGAGGCGCGCGCGCAGGACGCACGGCTCGCAGCGCTGAAGCAGGCCACCATCATGATGGTCGACGACGAGCCGATCATCGTCGAAACGCTGGAAAATCTTCTCGAGGACGCCGGTTACAAGAACTTCGTCTCGACGACGGATTCGAAAAAGGCCGTTGAGCTGATGACGTCCAAGAAGCCTGATATCGTGCTTTTGGACGTGATGATGCCGGATGTCACCGGATTGGACATCCTCGCGTCCATGGCGGCGGATGAGAGCCTGCGGCATATACCGTCGATCATCATCACGGCGGCCACCGACTCCGAAACCAAGCTGAAAGCGCTGGAACTCGGCGCCACCGATGTTCTCAACAAGCCCGTGGACCCGAGCGAGCTGGCTCTCCGTGTGCGGAACACTCTCGCTACCAAGGCTAATCAAGATCGCCTCATGAAGTTCGATCCACTGACCGGGCTTCCGAATCGGCGTTTCTTCCTGGTGCATCTTGCCAAGGCGTTGGCGCGGGCGAAGGAGAAGTCTGCCGGTTTCGCCCTGTTGCACATCGATCTCGATCGCTTCAAGAAGATCAACGATACCCTGGGGAACAATACCGGGGACGGCCTTCTGAAGGGCGTGGCAAAGAGGCTGGAGAACTGGCTGCGCGAAACCGATATCGCCGCAATAATGGATGTCGAGATCGAGGAGATCGCATTGTCGCGCATCGGCGGGGACGAGTTCATCCTGATTCTTCACAGCGTGGGCAGACAGGAGAATGCCGCAACAATCGCCGGCGACATAATTTCCGAGCTGAGAAAACCATATCGGGTGAGTGGACGCGAAATTTTCATTACTGCCAGCATCGGTCTCGCCATCTATCCTGTGGACGGCGAAAGAGCTGCCGCGGAGATGACCGACAGCGAGAGCATGGATACGCTTCTCAGCCAGGTCGAAATCGCGATGTCCGATGCCAAGCGCAGCGGCAGAAACCGGATTCAGCAGTACTCAAAAGAGCTCAACGCCAAATCCCGGCAGCGGTCGAGCTTCGAAGCAGGACTGCGCCAGGCGATGGAACGCCAGGAGCTGTCACTGATGTTCAGACCGAAAGCCAGTGTCTGGACCGATCAGGTAACGGGTGCCGAAGCGCTGCTGTGCTGGAGAAGTCCGGAATTCGGTGATGTCCCGCGCGAGCAGTTCCTGCCGATTGCCGAAGAGACCGGACTCATCGTTCCGATGAGCGAATGGATGATATACGAATCGTGTACGCTCGCGGCTCAATGGCAGTCGACCGGCATCGCGCCGGTGCGCATCACCTTGGCTGTGTCCAGCCGGCAATTCGATCTGACCAGGCTCATGCTGGCTATTCGTACGGCTCTCAATGGTGCCGGCTTGTCCGGAGAGTGTCTCGGGGTGGAGTTCACAGAGAGTATTTTTGTCGAAAGCCCGGAGCAGAGCATGAGCGCCTTGCAGGGCATCAAGGGGCTGGGGGTGGAGATCTCGATTGGTCAGTTCGGCACAGGCCACTCATCCTTGAGCTACCTGAGAAATTTTCCGTTGGATCAACTGAAAATCGATGGATCTTTTGTCAAGGGCATTCCAGGGAACGCCGATAACGCGGCGATTATCGCCTCCTTCATCCCGATGACTCATGGTCTTGGAATGACGGTGGTGGCCGATGGCGTCGAGAGTATCGAGCAGCTCGAGTTTCTGAAAGACCGGGGTTGTGACGAGTACCAAGGGGAGTTCCTGAGTAAACCGGTGCAGGCGTCTGAGTTTCTTTCGAGAGTGATGGGTGACGGTGCGTAGCGTCGCTATACTTTCCTGCCCCCTTCTTGATCCAGATCATTGCCGAGCCATGCAGCCTTGCTAGCGTGATCGGGCGTGCTGCCCGGGCGTAGCCGGCGTGGCAAATTGCGGCCTGGTCGCGCGGATTAGGATATTTTCGTCCCCGCACGGGAGGGCTTCAATCATGTCTCTACTGTCGTTCATGATCATCCTTGCTCTGCTGGCAACCGTCGGCGCCCTCGGCGCCGGCATCGTTTCCATGGTCAGAGGCGGCGAGTACGGCCGCCAGCACGGTACGCAGCTGATGACGGCACGTATCGGATTCCAAGGGGTCGCGGTGCTTTTGATGTTGGTGGCGCTGCTCGTCGCCAACACTTGACGAAAGTCGAGCCGCGGGCTCGCGTTGCTGGGCAATGTGCGATCTAGCTGTATTGCCCGGCCGCGGCGCTGCTGCCGCCGTCGACGGCTAGGGTTTGACCGGTGATCCAGGCTGCCGCTTTGCTGGCCAGGAATACGGTGGCGCCGGCCACGTCCTCCGGCTCACCCAGCCGCCCCAGGGGATAGGCGGTGAGAGCTTTGGCTCGATTCTCCGGATCCTCCCACAGGGCACGGGCGAAGTCCGTGCGCACCAGGCCCGGCGCGATGCAGTTGACGCGGATGTTGTCACGACCCCACTCCACGGCCAGGTTGCGGGTTATCTGCATGTCGGCTGCCTTGCTGATGGCATAGGTGCCCAAATTGCGGGTGCCCTTGAAGCCGGCGATGCTCGAGACGATGATGACGGCGCCGTCCTTGCGCTCGGCCATCTGTGGAATGACGGCGCGGCACAGCCACAGGACGTTCTTCACATTTGTCGTCATGATCTTGTCGTAGGCCTCTTCGCTGATTTCCAGTGACGGCCCGAAATGTGGATTCACTGCCGCATTGCAGACCAACACGTCAATTTTGTCCCATTGCTGCAACGTGCTGCTCACCAGCGACCGTAGTTGGTCTCGGTCGGAGACATTGCAGGGGAGTGCGATGGCATCACCGCCGGCGTCGCGGATGCTGGCCGCCACCTCGTCGCATGCTTGCGTCTTGCGGCTGGAGATCACCACCCTGGCGCCGGCACTTGCCATGGCTTCGGCGATCGCCCTGCCGATTCCCCGGGAGGAGCCCGTTATGAGCGCGACTTTGTCTTTGAGAGAAAACATGATCCTGGAATCCTCCGGATTCAGATTTCGGCAATTCGGCATCCTTTGGATACGAATGATGCCGCGCGTTGGTCGTAATGCGCGAAACGATTATCCACGGTTTGTCCTCGCCGGTAGCGTATGTAGATCTGCTGGATGATGACCGCGAATTTCATCACCGAGAAGGCGTAGTACCATTGAATGTCGTCGACATCGAAGCCACTGCGTTTACAGTATCGTTCTATGACTTCTTCGCGGCGGGCGAATCCCGGTTGCCAGGTCGGCATTGCGGCCCACTCTATCCACGCCGGATCGTCATCGGGTTCCACCCACTGGTTGAGCAGGTAGCCGAGATCCATGAGGGCGTCACCGCTGGTGCACATGTCCCAATCGAGAATGGCAACGGGAATCGCCGGATCCCGGGCGTCGACCAGCATGTTGTCCAGCTTGTAGTCGTTGTGCAGAAGCGACACGTGCTGTGTGGCAGGTTGGCGTCGTTCGAGCCAGGCGATGAGTTTCGCCATCTCGGCATTGTTCTCGTGGGCGGCCGCCTGCCAGCGGCCGCTCCAGCCCCGCAGCTGGCGCTCGACAAAGCCTGCTGGATGGCCCAGGCGGCCAAGCCCGGCGGCGCCGCGGTCGACGCCATGTAGACTGGCAAGCACGTCGACCAGCATCTCACCGATTCGGTGGCGAAGCTCCGGCCCGTCCGCCTCCATGGCCGGCATCCGGTTGCGGATCACGATGCCGTGCCGCCTGTCCATGATCTGGAAGGGCGCACCGATGATGCTCTCGTCGGCGCAGTAGAGGTGGCTTCTGGGCGCCAGTGGAAACTGCCGGTAGAGCTTCGAGAGCACGCGGAACTCGCGCTGCATGTCGTGAGAGCCGGGCGCGAGCGGCCCCAGGGGTGGGCGGCGTAGCACGTATTCCGAGTCGCCGAATCGGACTCGATAGGTGAGATTGGCGTGCCCGCCCTGAAACTGACGCACGGTGAATTCGCCCACCGTCGCCGGCAGCCGCTCCCGCAGATAAGGCTCGAGCCGTTCCAGGACCAGCTCTTCGCCGCGCCGCGGCTCCATGAGCTCCGGATCATCGTTACAGGGCATCACGCGGTGCTGTTGTTCTGATCACCACCCACACGCTCATATCGCTCCGTCTGCTCATGGTTTCGGCTAATCTGTCAGAGACCGTTGGAGCTGGCAATGCGTCGAGCCCCCATGCTGCCGTGAACTGCAGTTCAAGAGTGCAGAACCCCAGCAGCTTGCCGATACTCAGTATCAAGATGAGCAAACATACCCGTTGGTTGCGGGACCAAATCGGCACCTGGCTCGACGAGGGCCTGATCGACGCAAGCCAGGCCGAGATCCTGCGGGCCCGTTACCCCGCCGGCGATCAAGATACTCCCTGGGGCCGCATCGTCGTCTCTTCCGTCGGCGCCATCGTATTCGGCCTCGGCATCATCCTGTTCTTTGCCTACAACTGGGCAGACATGCACAAGCTCACCAAGCTGGTGCTGGTTTTCGGTGCCCTGCTGGCGGCCCACGGCACCGGCTTCTATTTGTCCGCCTCGGCCGATGCGAAACGCAGCCTGGTGGAGAGCCTGCACGTCATGGGCACGATGCTGTTCGGTGCCGGAATCTGGCTGGTGGCCCAGATCTACCACATCGACGAGCACTATCCGAACGCCTTGTTGGTCTGGGGACTGGGCGCCCTGGCCCTGGCCTGGGCGATGCCATCGGTCGCGCAAGCCCTGATGGCGGTGCTGTTGGTGTTTCTCTGGGGCAGCTTCGAGGTCTTCGACTTTTCTTCTGCCAATCATTTTGGGCCGTGGGTGGTGTTGCTCGGCGTACTGCCCCTGGCCTGGATGCAACGCTCGCGGGTCCTGTTGTTTTTCACCCTGGTCGCGTTCATCACGCTGTTTGCTTTCAGCGCCGGGCAGGTGGAGGGCGATCTGGTCATTGCGGCGCTCTTCTACCTCGCCTGCCTGTATCTGGCGGCAGGTCGGCTCATCACGCGAAGCGCATTTCCCGAGAGCGCGCCGCTTTTCACTGTCGTGGGATACAGCGTCTACCTGGTGCTCATCTATCTGTTCAGCTTCCATGAGATTGCAGGCGAACTGGCGTACCTGAATCCCGAGGGCATGACGGAGTGGTCGTACCTCATCGCTCCTTTGATCGCGTCGCTGCTCTCCTGGGCGGCCCTCCTTGCCACCGGGGCCTGGCAACGGGCCGATGGGCTTCGGCGCTGGGAAACGGGGCTTATCCTGGTTGCCATGCTGCTCGTGCTGTTCGCGCAGTTCGGAGTGCCCCGTGAAGACGTGGGCATCGTGATGTTCGCATTCAATCTCGTCTTTCTGGGTCACTGCATCATCATGATTGTCCGCGGCACGGGTCGACTGAACTGGAAACAGGTGAGTCTTGGATGCGTGTTGTTCTCGGCGCTGGCATTCGCGCGCTTCCTCGATCTGTTCGACAGTCTTCTGACGCGTTCGCTTTTCTTTCTGGCCCTGGGAGCAGGACTGTTTTTGATCGGCAACTTCTATTCGCACCGCAAGAAGCTGCAGGGCGCCAGCCATGCGTAGGATCCTGATACTGGTTTGCATAGCCGCCCAGGTTCTGGTGCTCGGCGTCATGGCGGGCGAGCGGGAATTCATTCTCAGCACCGGCGAGAGAATCCGTTTGCGCACCACACCCATCGACCCGCGGGATCCCTTCCGCGGGGACTTCGTACGGCTACGCTATGAAATTTCTTTCGTGGCGCCCGGGCAGATCCGTGCTGGTGTGCGCGATCATGCAAAGGAAAAGGGTTACCCGGTTTATGCAGTGCTCAGAAAGGGAGAGCAAGAGCTCTACCATCTCGACTATCTCACCGATGAGAGACCCGGTCAGGGCATATACTTGCGCGGCCGGGTCAGCAATGATTGGCGTGTCGCGCGTGGAGGCGGCGCCGTGGCCGTAAAGTATGGAATCGAGCAGCTATTCGTGGAGCAGGGCAGAGGAAAGGATATCGAGCGACGACGGGGCACACGCAACGGCCTGCAGGTACCCATGGAGGTGGAAGTTGCCGTCAGCCCGGGCGGCACCGCCGTGATTCGGGACTTTCGTTGGAGCGGGCTGGGCATGAGTCTGAAAATGCTGCGCTTCCATCGTCGCAACCGCAATACGAATCTCGATGAAGTCACGGAGCCCTTGAGCCCCAAGCTCGAGATCAGTTTGCAGAACGTTTCCGATGTACCGCTGATGGTCGCCGATCCCGGCAACCATTGCGGTTTTCATTTAGAAACGACAGTCAGGGTGACCAGGCAGTACCGTCCGGTCTATGAAGGGTGCCGGGACATCCGGCCCTACGGTGACGATTTCATCGAGCTTGCGCCCGGCGAGGCCTATACCGTATCGCTGGATCTCAGCGAGCCGCGCTGGCATCTGAGCGTGGACGGCCACACCGGCGAAATAGGCCGGTACGCGAACAACGACAGTTTTCGCATCGTCTATCGTGCACCTACGCCCGCACTGGCCATCGCCGGCGACCGGGCGTGGAAGGGAAAGCTGCCGAGCAGCGCTTTTACGGCGTTTCGGGTTCTCGACTGATACCCTGCCTCAGGCGCCGGGTTCGCGATTTTGTCGCCACCCCCGCCCGGGCTCCTTTTTCAGCTCCGCCCGGGCGACGGTTCGGCGATGCACCTCGTCGGGCCCATCGGCCAGGCGCAGGCTACGCGCCCGGGCCCAGGCTCTGGCAAGGCCGAAGTCGTCGCAGATCCCCGCCGCCCCATGGACCTGGATGGCGCGGTCGATGACCTCCAGCGCCATGTTCGGGACCACGACCTTGATCATGGCGATGTAGGCGCGCGCTTCCTTTGCGCCTTGGGTGTCGATGTCGTAAGCGGTCTTCAGGACCAGCATGCGCGCTTGCTCGATGGCGATGCGCGAATCGGCGATATCGTCCATGACACCACCCTGCTCCGACAGCGGTTTGCCGAAAGCGATCCGGCTTGCGGCCCGCTGGCATAAGGCATCCAGGGATCGCTCGGCCATGCCGATCAATCGCATGCAGTGGTGTATGCGCCCCGGCCCCAAGCGCGCCTGGGCGATCTCGAATCCCCGCCCCTCCCCCAGCAGCAGGTTCCCGGCCGGCACACGGACATTGTCGAAATCGATCTCCATGTGGCCGTGGGGCGCGTCGTCGTAGCCGAACACCGGCAAATGGCGCAGCACCCGTACGCCGGGTGTGTCCATGGGCACCAGAATCATGGATTGCTGCTGGTGGGGTGCGGCCCGTGGGTCGGTCTTGCCCATGAATATGAGCAGCTCACAGCGCGGATCGCCGGCTCCCGATGTCCACCACTTACGGGCGTCAATGACGTAGTCATCGCCGTCCCGGCGTATGGAGCCCTGAATATTGGTGGCGTCGGAGGAAGCCACCGCGGGCTCCGTCATGGCGAAGCCGGAGCGGATTTCACCGGCCAGCAACGGTTTCAACCAGCGATCTTTTTGCTCGGGGCTGGCGAAGCGCGCCAACACCTCCATGTTGCCTGTGTCCGGCGCCGAGCAATTGAACACCTCGGGTCCGATGGTCGACCGACCCATGATCTCGGCCAGCGGGGCATAGTCGAGATTGCTCAAGCCGGCACCGAGATCGGGGTCCGGAAGAAACAAATTCCACAGATCCTCGGCGCGTGCCCGGGCCTTCAGCTCTTCCATCACCGCCGGCAGCCGCCAGCGCGATTCGCCATCTTCCAGCTGCTCGTGGTAAAGGTCTTCCGCTGGATAGACGTGCTCGTCCATGAATGCGGCCAGACGGGTCTGGAGTGTCAGTTGCTTTTCGGAGAAAGAAAAATTCACGGCCTGTGTCCTGAGGGGTATATGCCGATCACTTGTTGTCCGGAGTCTATTACCGTCTTCCCGCTCGGGCGTCAAACAATGGCCGCCGTCCGTTTCCCAGCTTATGCTACGTCGTCGAATGATCACGACCGGCAGGAGCGACTCATATGACGATACCGGAGGCGCTCATCGTATCCACAGCGCGCACACCCATCGGCAAAGCGTTCCGGGGGGCCTTCAACAATACTCACGGCGCCGTCTTAGCCGGACATGCCATCGCCCATGCGGTGGCGCGTGCCGGTGTCGAACCCGGCGAAGTCGAGGACGTGATTCTTGGCTGCGGCATGCCGGAGGGGGCCACAGGGAAAAATATCGCCAGGCTGTCCACCATCCGCGCCGGTCTTCCGGTGACGGTCGCGGCGACCACCATCAACCGGCTATGCAGCTCCGGACTGCAGGCCATCGCGTGGGCGTGCCAGCGGGTCATGCTCGACGGCGTCCCGGTAGCGGTTGCCGGAGGGGTCGAATCCATCAGCCTCGTGCAGGGCAATCTCAATCAACACCACTTCACCGAGGAGTGGCTCATGCGTCACAAGCCCGAAATGTGGATGCCGATGATCGAGACTGCCGATATCATCGCGCGGCGCTATGGCATCAGCCGCGACGCCCAGGACGAATACGCGCTCACCAGCGAGCAGCGTACAGCTGCGGCTCAAGCTTCGGGGCGCTTCCATGAGGAGATCGTGCCACTCGCGACAACCAAGTTGGTCAAGGGCGGCGAGAGCGGAGAGATAAGTGAGCAAGCCGTGACCCTTGCCCGCGACGAGGGCAACCGTCCTGGCACCACCGCCGAAGGTCTCGCCGGCTTGGCTCCGGTGCGTGGCGAGGATGAAACCGTCACCGCCGGCAACGCCAGTCAGCTCTCTGATGGCGCGTCGGCTTGCGTGGTCATGAATGCCGCGCTCGCCGAGCGGCGCGGCATCGAGCCCTTGGGCGTCTTCCGGGGCTTCGCTGTGGCTGGCTGCGAGCCCGACGAGATGGGTATCGGCCCCGTATTCGCCGTGCAAGTCGTCTACTGTCGGGACCGGCTGGGATTACCCATGGAACGGCTGAACGTGGACGGTGGCTCCATCGCTATCGGCCATCCATACGGGATGAGCGGCGCGCGCCTGGTGGGCCACGCGCTGCTGGAAGGGCGGCGCCGTGGCGCGCGGCGCGTCGTCGTGACCATGTGCGTCGGCGGCGGAATGGGGGCGGCGGGACTGTTCGAGGTCTGTTAGAGAACTGTGCAGATATCCAGTCGTATGAGTTAATTGGGGACAGATCTATTTATCTCTCCGCCGCGCTGCGGCAGAGAGATAAATAGATCTGTCCCCAATTAATTCATTTCTTCGCGTCGCTCGGCCCAACCTGCGTTTCTACGTTTCTCTCTCCCGCATCAGAATCTACTGTCCGGATCGGGCTTTCGGGCGGCGCCACTGGTCTATCCTATGTCAGGGACCGGAAAGGGGGCTAAGCTCTAGCATGGGGCCGTGGGGGCCACGAGCAATTCCAGGTAATGGTAGACCGATTACTCGTTATCGACGACGCCAAAGACGTACAGGATCTCATCAGCTATTGCGCGCGGCGTACATGGCCCCAGGCGGAAGTGGATTGGTACGACCCGGTTGCCAAGGGCAAGCCTGATGCCGACTTCGACTGGTCCCGCTACGACTTCGTGTTCCTGGATGCGCATTTCGGGGTTCCCGGTGAGGATGGCCTCGAGTGGCTGAAGGAGTTCAGTCGTGATGGCAAGCTCCCACCGGTCATCGTGCTCACCGACCGGGTATCCGAAGAATCCTCCGCCATTGCACGCAAGCTTGGCGCGAAGTACTACATCGATAAACACGACCTGTCTCCGCGCCTGCTCGCCAGTGCTGTCGAAGCCATTATCGAGAATCGCGCTTGGATCGCCCCGAGTGGCAACGACGACCTCGACGATGACGACGATACCGATATGGTGGAGATGGAGGATCTCGATGCCGTCATCGATGCGGAGCTGCCGGCATTGGATCTGGAACTTTACGACGACCAAGGCTCGGATCCGATCATCGACGACGAGCTGGCGGATGTTTTCGGGTCCGATGGCGATAGGCCTGATCTGCAGAAAATCGGCGAACCGCTTCAAACCTTACCGTTCAACGTCGATATCCCCGGCTACCAGCTGCTACGTCTACTTTCCAGCAGCGCATCGTCACTGGTGCTGCTGGCCGAACGCGAGAAAAATAACCGTCTCGCGGTCCTCAAGGTCATATCCACCGACATGCAGGACGACAAGAAAGTTATCAAGCGGTTCATGCGTGAGCAACGAATGCTCTCCAAGCTTCGCCACCCGAACGTCGTGAAGATCTACGCCGGTGGTGTTACCGCCGACAGTGCCTATATCGCCATGGAGTATTTTCCGGGTGGCGACCTCAGAAAACGTATTAACGCGGGTATCCCCAAAGGCATGGCGCTCGAGTATTTTCGCGGCATCGCCAAGGGGCTGGGAGCCGCCCACGACGTGGGAATCGTGCACCGGGACATCAAGCCGGCCAATATCCTGCTACGCAAGGACGATAGTCTAGCGATCGCCGATTTTGGAATTTCGAAATCTCTCGGTGCCAGCACCGCCATTACCGTAGTCGGCTTCGTCATGGGGACACCCTTCTACATCAGTCCCGAGCAGATCGACGGTGAGCCTGCCACTGCGTGCAGCGATCTTTATAGCCTCGGAGTGATTTTGTTCGAGCTGCTGACCGGCGAACGTCCTTACCCGCAGACGCGGCTCCCGGCTCTGCTGCGCGCGCACACGGAAGATCCGCTGCCTAGACTTCCTGACGAGCACGCATCCATGCAGTTCGTGCTGGACGGGCTGATGGCGAAGGACCCCATGGATCGCTTTCAATCGGTCTCGGAGTTGCTGGTCGCGCTCGGCCCGGAATAGATCGGTCCCCGGCCCCGGTGCCGCCACGGCACCGGGATCAGTTTTCGGTGGCCTGCAGCTCCCTGTGTAATCCCCGCAGCATGCCGTGGGGGTCATCGCCTATGTCCCAAGTGGTCGCGGCGAACAGGGCGCGTATTTTTTCGCCTCCCTGGGAGCGCGACTCATCCACCAGGGCCGACTCGACCTTCTTGATGACTCCGTGGGCCGCGTCGATGCCGCATTCCGGCAGGATGACGAGTACATCCGCCGCAGACAGGGCGCCGACGAAGTCGGCCCAGCGAAGCGCTTCCCTCAGACATTCGGCGATGCGCCGGCGCGCGGTGTCGTTCCATTCCTCGGAGGCCTCGGCCCCGCTCTCGGGGACAAACTGGATCTGCACCAGCGTCAGGTCGTTTCCGTAGCGCCGGCTGCGGGACACTTGAGAGCTGAGCTCTTGGATGATGGCCTGGCGGTTCAATATGCCGCTTTTCATGTCGAGCCGGGAAGGATCGCGGCCGGCGGCGGTGGCCACGCGCCCCTTGCTACGGCTCTCGAAGGCGGATACATCGGTGAAGATACGCAGCGACCCCACCGCCCCGTTGGTGGCATCGATGTGGGAGAGGGCGCATTCCAGCCAGCGGGATTTGCCGGAATCGGAGGTGATCACATAGCGGTCCACATGGGTCCGGACCGGATCGGGATCCCGGCCGAGGACCGCCGACAGAGGAGATCCGATCAGTCCTTTACAGTCCGTTTCGAGCAGCTCGCAGAAGCTCTCGTTCGCCCAGATTACCTGGTCTTTCGCGTCGCACAGGACGATGCCCGCGGGCAGGCCGGCGAACAGGACCTGGCAATCGCTGGCGGACAGCGGGAAGTCGCTCATCTGTTGGTCTCCCTGGATTCGCCGCTACGCTCTTCGGCGGCGGACGAAGAAAACAAGAACGCCTTAAGTGTAGACGGCTCTGGCAATGAATCCTAAGGCACCCTGGGGCGGGGGTGGTGGATGGGGCCGATTCCCGGCGTGTGGCGGCCGGGCCGGACCAAAGGAAGGGTCACATCCGGGCGGGATCGACCAGGGCGGCGGATACGGACTTCTGCCAGTGCTGCAGGGCCGGCTCGTTGCGGCCGTAGGTAACGTGGTCCTGAGCGCCCGAAAGGAAGCCTCGCTGGATGCCCTCGCCGATGGGGAAATCCTCTTCCTCCACGGTCCGCAGGGTGAGGTCGATATTGCGCCGCCAGTGCTCAATCGCAATTTCGCTGGTGGCCGGCTCGGGAATGTAGAAATCGAGAAAAGCCACGCATTCGTCCACCTTGCGGTCCACGGGGAAGACGCGCCAGACTTCCACATGATCGCGCTGCATGACGATGACCGAGTTTGGAAACAGGACATACAGGATCGCCGTGTGCTTCACGAGATCCCATTCGTTTTCCGGTAGCGCGCGCATCTCGCTGATACTGCGCCTGGGAAGGGTCTCGCGCATGTTGAAGCCGAAGGGCTGGAACAAACACACGTTGTGCAGGAAAATCGGTGCCACGGTTTCCGAATGCAGTGTCGCAAAGTGATAGGACTCGAGGAAGGTATCGATGAGCATCTTCCAGTTCATTCGGCGGTGCAGAATGCGCGTCGTGTAGTGGTGATAGTTGTTGAATTCGTAGCTCGCGAGCTCAGGACCGAGCCCGTTGAGCTCCTTTCCGATATCGAAGCTCGTGCCTGCTTCAGGTTGAACCCACAAACAGCCGAAACGCTCGTGCACGGGCAGCGCGACGAGGCCGTGGGCGTCGCGATCGACACTGTCGAAATTTCGGCCGTCCGGAATGCCCGCCAGTTTCCCCCGCCTGTCGTAGCTCCAACCGTGGTAGGGGCAGACGAAACTGCGTTTCACGTGACCGCATCCCCGAGCGACCTGCGCCCCCCGGTGGCGGCAGACGTTCAAGAAGGCACGCACATCACCGTCATGGTCACGCACGATCAGAATCGGGATGCCGCAGACGTCGTCGGTGAAATAGTCGCCGGGTTCTGGAATCCGACAGCCGAGTCCCATCATCAGTGGGTAGTGGCGAAATAGAATCTGCATCTCTCGATCCAGCCGATGGGGATCCGTGTAGTTGGCGGTGGGGTTGGTGGCCACATCGTCCGCGAGGCAGGTGGTGCCGGCATCGATGTGTTCGAGCAATTCGTGTGCCAGCTGTACTTGCAAAGAGTGTTCCATGATTCTTCTTACTTACCGAATTCCGCCGCTCTCGCTTGGGCGCAGAGGTTCACAGCTCCCCCCAACCACGGCGGCGTTTCCAGCGTATCTTGGGTATCACCAAGCCGATGATGATGCCGCCCAGCAACACTCCGGCCCCGGCGATAAACCAGTCTCGTTCCGAACGCTCTTTCAACGCGCGATTTCGTTGCTTGGCGGCATCCAGATCCATGGAGACCACCTCGAGCTGTTTGCCCAGGCTCTGGTTGCGCGCCTGGATAGCCAGGGTTTCGGCCGCCGCCTGCTTGATCTGAGCGAGCTCGGTTTGCAGCAGTTTCTTGTCTGTCGCGAGCGCGCTTCTGCTCTGCTCGATCTCGCCGGTCGTCTGGCCCATGGTCTCCAGCTGGCTCGCCAGATCCCTGGCATTGTCGCGCTCCCTGATAAAATTCTCCCGGGCCTCCGCCAGCTGCGCTCTCGCCGCCGGCTCGTTCATCAGAAAGCGGGTCAGGATCCAGAGTTCCAAGCCGTCGTCCAGGGCGACACGGGAGTATCCTGTCTCCGTGTCTTCCTCGAGAACCGTGACTCGGGTGCCACTGCTCAGCATGCGGGTGATGCGGTGATTGGTGCTCGGCCCCTGGCGTGCCTCCAAGCGTAGAGAATCGGTAACATAGCGCTCTGTTTGGGCATGAAGGTGACCCGCCAGGAGGCTTAGCAGGCAAATGAATGCAATTTTTCCCACGAGCATTTCCTCGACTAACCCGAAATCGGCTTGATGCAACATGCGACCGTGAGCAGGCCGTCTCCCCACCGGTATTCCCGGGCATCTGGTCCCCTGAGTGAATGCTTACATAAATTCGGGCGATATCAAACAGTTACCCTCTATATTTGCGAGAAATTTTAACCCTGGAGGAAGCATGACCATGGCACAATCGATACCGGAATCCCATCGCGACATACTGGACAAGAAATCCCTGGCCCACCTGGCCACCCTGATGCCCGACGGCAGCCCCCAGGTGACGCCCGTATGGTGCGATTTCGACGGCGTCCACGTGCGCGTCAATTCCGCCAAGGGCCGTCGCAAGGACCACAACATGCGCCGCGACCCGAGGGTGTCGCTATCGCTGTGCGATCCGGACGATCCCTATCGTTATCTGGAAATTCGCGGCGAAGTCGTCGAGATCACCGAGGATGGCGCCGACGCGCATATCGACCAGCTGGCGCATAAGTACCTGGGGCTGGACCAATACCCTAACCGCCAGGCCGGAGAAGTGCGGGTGATCTACAAGATCGCGCCGGAACGTTTCACGAAGATGGGCTGACAAGCCCGCTTGGTGTCTGGGAACGGCCCGGGCGTGAAGTGTGCCGGCGGGGTCAGCCAGCTGAGCCGGTCAGGCCGCGGCGCTCATCTTCGTGAGCACGCTCAACAGTTCCGAAGTGCTCTTGAAGCGCTCATTGGGATCCTTGGCCATCATCTTTGCCAGCAGCGGCTGCATGTCGGCGCACTCCATCGGCAGAACCGGGATCGGCGCGTGCAGGTGCTGGAAGATCAGGGCACTGACGGTGTCGCCGTGATAGGGCTTTCGTCCCGTGAGCATTTCGTAGAAGATCACGCCCAGACTGTAGAGATCCGATCTCTGGTCGGCTTGCACCCCTTGTGCCTGTTCCGGGCTCAGATAGTGGGGCGTCCCGATGATGGTTCCGGCACAGGTCAGATCGGCGCCCACGCTCATTCGCTTTGAAATCCCGAAGTCTGCCAGGGCAATGCTGTCGTCTTCCCGGAACATGATATTGGCCGGCTTCAGATCACGATGCACGATACCGACAGCGTGGACGGCCTCGAGCCCGCAGGCGATATAGCGCAGATAATTGAGGGCATCTTCCTTGGAAATGCCCTGCTCGATGCGCTGCTTGAGGTTGCCGCGCCCGAAGAACTCCATGGCGATGAATCCGTACTTGTTGGTGAAACCCTGTTCATGGATCTTCACCACGTGGGGGTTGTCGACCTCGGATACGAGCATGCCTTCGCGGATAAAGCGCTGCAGATGCTCCGGGTCATGGGCCAAGGAACGGTCCAGAATCTTGATTGCCACCGTCAATCCGTCCTGCACACGCTTGCCAACGTACACGGTGCAGCCGATCCCCCGGCCGATGACGCCTCCGAAGCGGTAACTCGGTCTTTCCGTGTCGCCTTTCGAGGCCCGCTCGCGTTCGAATCCGTGGGTCATGGCTTCGGCTTCCAGCGGGCTGACCGGTAACATCCCGGGGGAATCGCCATTGGGGTGAGCCAGGACTTCGTAGACGACCTCCGCCAGGCGCTCCGGGTTCAGGTCTGCCTTGTTGAGGTAGCCTGCGGCGCCCAGCTTGATGGCATCTGCCACCACGTAGGAATCGCCTACCCCGGTAATGAGAATCGTGCGCGGAAACCCCGGTCGGTTGACGGACTCCCGCAGCCAGTCGGTGCCCGTCTGGCCGTTTCCCAGATCGTAGTCCAGCAGCAGCACGTCGTAGGCCGCCCAGTTGAAGTCCGGCGCGGGCTTGCCCAGACGCAGGCTGGGATACTCGGTGACCTCCACGCCGGGGATCTCCTGCTCGAGGAAAATGTGCATGGATTCCAGGGTGATTTCGCAGTCGTCGATGAGCAGAATTTTCATGGCTCCACCGATTGTCGAGTCAGCCGGGCCCCGTCGGGAAAGCGGGGCGATCCTTTTACTATCGGCCGGAATTCGGGGCTTTTGAGCCCTGATGGGCCGCGATGTGACCCAATTCCGGCCCTGTTAAGCCAGCGCCCGATGGAGATCGGCGCACAGATCGTCCGCATCCTCGATGCCGACCGAGAGCCGGAAAACGCCGTCTCCGGCAAAGTCTCGGTAGCGGGCTTCGGCAGCCGGTGCCAGCCGGAAGGTCGACTGCATGAGCATTTCGGTAGGAATCCAGTAGATCAGGGATCGGTGATGGCCGAGAGAAACGGCGTAGTGGATGACCGCCAGCCTGTCGATCATGCGTTCGGCGACTTTTCTGCCGTCTTCCCGGGTCTGGAAGGTCAGCATGCCGGAAAAATTGCGCATCTGTCGCCGAGCCAGATCGTGCTGGGGATGGGACGGCAGGCCGGGGTAGAAAACCCGCGCCACGGCCGGGTGCGCCTCCAGAAAGCGGGCCACCGCCAGGGCATTTTCCTCGTGGGCCTTCATGCGCAGCGGCAAAGTGGCTGCCCCGCGCAGGATCAGCCAGGCGTTGAAGGGCGAGAGCACACCGCCGTAGTGCACCATCGCTTCCAGGCTGAGGGCGTCGAGATCCTCGCTGGGCCCCAGGACCGCGCCGCCCATGGCGTCGCCGTGCCCGCCGATGTACTTGGTCAGCGAGTGCACGACGAAATCTGCCCCCAGCTCCAGGGGCCGGGTGGCGATGGGCGACGCAAAGGTGGAGTCCACCACCACATCGGCTACACCGCGGCCGTGGGCCAGCTCGGCCAGCCCGTGGATATCGCTCAGTCGCATGATGGGATTCGCCGGGGTTTCTATCCAGAGCATTTTCGTTTTCGGTGTGATGGCGGCCTGCACCAGGCCCAGGTCGGAGGTATCCACCGGCGAGACGTCGATTCCCCAGCGCGGCAGGCTGTCCCGGACCAGCTCCGCCGTTCCCACGTAGTTGGTGTCGGAGATGACGAGATGATCGCCCTGACTCAAACGCCCGGCCACCAGGGCGTGGGAAGCGGCCATCCCCGAGGCGAAGCAGAGCGCTGCCTCGGCGTGCTCCAGCGCGGCGATCTTGTCCGCCAGTTGATCGACGGTGGGATTCGAAACCCGCGCGTAGCTGAAGCCATCGCCTTGCGCGCGATTCAAGGCGGAGAAGCCACCCACGACGTCCCGGGCGAAGGTTGCCGACATCACGATGTTGGGGGAGGAAGCACGGGTATTGGGGTCCACACCCTCACCGGCATGAACGGCCCGGGTGCGTTCGCCCCAGTGCGCGTCGCCTGGCTTCTCAGTCATGATGGATGCACTCACTCACTCATTCGATGCCGATGTGCCGGCGACCGCGCCATTGTACGCTGGCGATGTGGCGGCGTTGCTCGAGCACCTGGGAATCGACCGTGCCCCCATGCTGGGGATCGCCGGTATCGGTTCCTGTCCGGGCCAGGAGCTCGCCATCGGTTGCCCGGAGCGCGTTCGCAGTCTGGCGATGTCCGGAACCTGGGCGCGAGCGGATGCGGTTTTTCGCGCCCGGCTGGCCCTGTGGCGGCGAATGCACGAGCAGATGGGCTTTTACGCGTTTAGCAGGAAATTTTCCCGGCGTCGGATTCCATTGCAATGGATTGACAGGGATTCGAGCCGTGAGATTTAGAAATTCCGTCCGAACCAGACCTTCTCAGGGAGCCGCGTCATACGACGACAGGCTATAATCGGCCGAATCCACACCCGTTCGGAGTTCTGACATGTCCGTCCACGCCCTCTCACCCACCCGGGCGGCCGATCCGGTCACCCAGGCGAAGATCGATCTCGCGGCGGCCCATCGGCTCGCCGTTCTCCACGAGCTCGAAGAAGGCATCGATAATCACTTTACGGTGACGGTTCCGGGCCACGACGACCGCTTTCTGATCCTGCCATTCGGCCTGCACTGGTCGGAGGCGCGGGCGAGTGACATGGTGATCTTCGACGAAGCGGGAAATACTCTCGAGGGCGACGGCATCGTCGAGCTGTCGGCGCAGTGCATTCATGCGCCGATCCACCGCATCACCGGGGCGCGCGTCGTTCTTCATACTCACCAGACTTGGGCGCTGGCGCTCAACATGCTCGAAGACAACCGCTTGGTGCCGGCGAGCCAGACCGCCGCCTTCTTTCACGGCTGTGTCGCCTACGATGATACTTACACCGGCACCGCCGACTCCGTCGAAGAAGGCGAACGGCTCGCGCACCTGATAGGCGACAAGCCGGTCACGTTCATGAAAAACCATGGCGTGCTGGTGGTCGGAGATACTGTCGCGCGAGCTTACAAGAAGCTCTATTTTCTCGAGCGGGTATGCCGGGCGCAGGTGCTGGCGATGAGCACCGGCAAGCCTCTCGCACCGCTGACAGACGAGGTAATTGCGCAAGTCCAGGCACCGCCCGAGAACGACCGGCACCCGGGCGGCGAACGGACCCAGCTATTTTTCGAGGCCATGAAGCGGACGCTCGACCGTGAGCTGCCTGGCTACGCGGACTGATCGAAGGTGCTGCATTCGGGAGAGATACGGTGGATCTACTGAATCTATTCAAAGATGCTGAAGACGCGAAGGATGTCGAGGATGGTACGGTCATTTTCGACGAGGAGACTCCCGGGGAGGTCATGTACGTCATTCTCCGCGGAGAAGTGGACATTTTCGCCAACGGCGTGCTCGTCGAGACCCTCGGGGCGGGGGACCTGTTGGGAGAGATGGCACTGATCGATTCAAAGCCGAGGAGTGCCAGTGCGCTGACACGTACCGATTGCCGCATTGCGCCGGTTGGCGAAGAACGCTTCTTACAAATGGTGAAGGAAACGCCACATTTTTCGTTGCACGTGATGCGCATCCTCGCAGAGAGGCTCAGGCGAACCACGGCGAAAGTGTAGATGGGAGCAGGTGCCGGACTGATCGGCCCGTTCGTCACGGCAATCCTTTTGTTGGCCTCCGGCATGGCAGCCGTCCAGCTCAGCGATGAGAAACTCTCAGTGATCCCCGTGTCTGACGGCGAGGCAGGCCCATAGGGGTTCCCGCCGCACGGGGTTACTTTTCGATGGGCCCGCTCGCCGTTTTCCAGGCGTTGAATCCACCAGCCATACTGACCACTTCCCCGATGCCCATTTCAGCCGCACGCATCGCGGCGAGGGCGGAGCGTCCGCCGGTGCCGCAGTAGAAGACGAAGCGCTTACCCGCGCCGGGTGCCAGCGCCTGATCATGCATGGGAGACGTGGGGTCGATGCGAAACTCCAGCGTTCCGCGCGAGGCATGCACCGCGCCTGCAATTTTCCCCTCTTTCTGCAACTCGTTACCGTCCCGGACATCGACGAAAACCCACTCGTCGCGGGCGTGCAAGCGCAACGCATCCTGAACCGAGCATGTCTCTACCACGGCGTTTGCCTCGGCGAGATAATCCTTGAATCCTTTGGGCATCGACAATCCTCCCATCTTTTTCCCGGCAATGACGGCCGAAAAATTATCTCATATGAAGACGATCAGAGGTAGCAGGCGTTGGCTCAGGGAGAACACGTAGTCGAAGATCGGCAGTCCCATGATGCTCAAGACGACAAGCCCCAGAAGCACGTAGTTGCCGTAGCGTGCATTGTAGTATCGGTATCGGCGTGCGACCGGGGTGGGTAGGAAGTAAGGTAGGATATAGTGCCCGTCGAGCGCCCCCAGCGGTATCATATTGAACACCATCAATAGCAGATTGATTTGTGCGAGGTAAGAAAAGAAGAACCGAGGGCCGGGTTCAGCCAATGCCTCAAATCCCCATTTTCTCCCCAACAAGTAGAGATTGATGGTCGCTATGGCGAGAATGAGATTCATCGCTGGGCCGGCTGCCGACACGACAAGAACGCCCGATCGCGACTTGTAATTGCGAGGATCCGTCGGCACCGGTTTCGCGAAACCGAAGCCCAGAAGTATCACCATCAACAGTCCCGTGGGATGAATATGAGGGATAGGGTTCAGCGTCAGACGCCCGGCCCTTTGTGCGGTGTCGTCACCATAGAGCTTGGCCGCGAGCGCGTGGCCGAACTCGTGGAGAGTCAGAGAAAGCATCAGCGCAAACAGTATCAGCAGGAATAGCGCAATGCGCCCATCGGCCAGAAGTTGAATCACCCGCTACCCCTTTGACAGAATTGCAGACACATTATACGAAACAATTGGGGACATTCCCCAATAGGTACTACGGTGGCAAAGCCTGGACAATGAAAACGGCAACGGCCTTGGGGTTAGAGAAAAGTCTCCGGAATCCGGGGCCTCGTGTACGGAAAACAAACACTTAGGTATTGGGGAGTGTCCCCAATTACCTTCGTGGCATTTTGCGCTCGACTACGCCTTTGGGGGTGAGAAGCGTGTTTGCGAGCACGCGCTCATCGTGGTTCATGCGCCAGCTCAGCATCTTCTGGGCGAATTCGAGCATTGTGGGCTGACAAGCGGGATCCTGGGCGAGGTTTCTGAATTCGCCCGGATCGTCCACCAGATCGAACAGCAGCGGTGGCATCGCCGTGAAGTGAACGTACTTGTAACGTTCGCTGCGGATCACGTTTACCGCGCACTGATCCGGCTTGAGTCCCTGGACGCTGTCGCCGTTGGCGTCGATGAAGCGACGGAAGTCGAACTCCCAATGCGCCTCTGTGCGCCAGCCGGCAGGTGTCTCACCGCGGCAGAACGGCGCCAGCGTTTCGCCATCACACTGGCTCGGTACGGGAACTCGCAGGCCATCGAGAATGGTTGGCATGATGTCCACGCTTTCGGTGAACGCGCTCACCCGCCGGCCTCGGGCCTGCCGCGCTGCCGCCCGCGGGTCGCGCACGATGAGTGGAATGTGAAAGGACTGGTCGAAGTAAGCGTACTTGGAGAACTGCCAGTGATCGCCCAGCTGCTCACCATGGTCGGAGGTGAATACCACCATGGTATTGTCATAGGCATCCGTCTCTTGGAGGAACGTCAGCAGACGGCCGATCTGAAAATCCACCTCGCTCATCATCCCGTAATACGTCGCGCGCGCCTGTAGCACGTCTCTGTCGTCCAGCTGGAGATTGTTCTTCGAGCTGTGATCGTAGCGAATGCCCCAGCCTTTCTGGTTGTAGAGGTAGAAGTTCAGATAGGGATGCTGCGCGGCTTCCTCCTCCACCGTGGCTGCGCGCACCGGTTTGGGCACCTCACCCGGATCGTACATGGCGTGGTAGGGTTCCGGTACGACGAACGGCGGGTGCGGGGCAAGGTAAGACAGATGCACGAACCACGGTTTGTCCACGCGCACCGAGAGGTACTTGATGAGCTCGTTGGTGAGAAAGGCGGTGTAGTTGTCCTCCGCGGTATACTGCGCAGGTGCGAAAGTGAGACCACGGTCGTCGGCTTCGGCGCCAATATCCTTGGGTTTGTACACCCCCAATAACCCCTCGGGCACGGTATATCCTTTGGCCTTCAGATCGGCGAGCCACGGCAGCGCGTGGTCGTCCACGTGCACCACCGGTGTCATCCCCGCCAGCACGCCGCTGTAAGTTCGTAGCGCCGGGTCGCCGGGTGTGTGTTGCCGTGGGTCGACGCTCACGTCCGTGTAGCCGAACAGGGCCGGGTCGTAACCGGCCTTGCGGGCCTCCAGAGCGATGTTGCTGTGGCGGGCATCCAAGGGGGTACCGTTGTTCACCGAGCGGTGGTTCTGCAGATACATTCCCGTGTAAAGGCTCGCACGGCTGGGACCGCAGGGCGTCGCCTGGGCGAAGTGCTGCTCGAACAGCATTCCGTCAGCGGCGAGGCGATCCAGATTGGGGGTCTGCAGGCACGGATGACCCAGCGATGAGAGGCTATCCCCGCGCCACTGGTCCGCCGTGATAAACAGGACGTTCATGGGTGCGCTCATGGCTGGCCCCTTTCAGTGGTGTCGGTTGCTGGAGAAGCGCCAGGATTCTACGCTGGCTGGTTGCCGATTTCGAGCCGCGATTTGGCGGCTCCAACCAGGCTAGCTAGAGGTCCAGTTCATCCGCGAAATGGCAGGCGACGAAGTGCTCGTCGTCGATGGTGCGCCATTCCGGTTTTTCCACCCGGCAACGGTCGCGGGCGAAGGAGCAACGGGTATGGAAACGGCAACCGGGCGGCGGCGAAAGCGGGCTCGGGATCTCGCCCTCGAGCTTGATGGCTTTGTGATGATGGTCGGGATCGAGGGATGGGATCGCCGAGAGCAGGGCGGCTGTATAAGGGTGGCGCTGTCGGGAGAATAGCTTTCGGCTCGGCGCCATCTCCACGAGCCGGCCGAGATACATCACCGCCACCACGTCGCAGACGTGGGCCACGACGCTGAGGTCGTGGGAGATGAAAAAAAACGTGAAGCCGTGCTCCTGCTGCAGCGATTTCAGCAGGTTGAGGATATCGGCTTGAATCGAGACGTCGAGGGCGGCGACGCTTTCATCGGCCACCAGAAAGCTAGGCTTGGCGACCAGCGCGCGTGCGATGGAGATGCGCTGGCGTTGACCGCCCGAGAATGCATGGGGAAAGCGGCGCAGATGCTCGACGTTGAGGCGGCATTCGCTGGCGATATCGCGAACCCTCTGGTTCGTTTCGTCCTTGCTCTGGGTGAGTTTCATGACTTCGAGCGGCTCGGCAATGATGTCCCGGACCGTCATCCGGGGGCTCAAAGCGGCGTAAGGATCCTGGAATATCAGCTGCGCCTGGCGGCGGAACGCCAGCACATCCTGCTTGGCCAGATTGTTGACATCGAACTCCCGCTCCCCGTCATGGAAGATGATCTCGCCCTTGGAGATCGGGGCCGCCTTCAGAATGGCGCGACCCAGGGTCGTCTTGCCGGAGCCGCTTTCCCCGACCAGGCCGAAAAACTGACCGCGCTTAATCTCCAGATCGATATCGTCGAGGGCGCGAACGACCAATTTTGGACCAAACCAGCCTCCCGTGATCGGGAAATGGACGCTTAGATCGCGGATGGAAACAATGCTCTCGCTCATGGCGCCGTATTCTCCGCACGCCCCGCGTCGGCCAATTCAACCGCAAAACAGGCGACATCATGATCCTTGTCGACGGGCTTCATTTCCGGTTCCTCGGCCGCGCACCGACCCTCGATGACCTCCGAGCATCGGGTATGAAAGACACACCCGCTCGGCCTCTCCAACGGGCTCGGGATATCGCCGGGCACCGCTACCAGCGGGGCGTCGAGCTCGTCGAGCTTCGGAATCGCATTCAACAGTCCCCGTGTGTAAGGATGGCGTGGATGGTGTATGACCGTTCGGGTCGACCCGGTTTCCACCAGCTCTCCGAGATACATCACGGCGATGTGATCCGCAGTCTGCGCAATCACGCCCAGGTCATGAGTTATGAAGAGGATCCCCATATGGAATTCCTTCACCAGATCCTGCATCAACTCCAGGACCTGGGCCTGGATGGTGACGTCCAACGCCGTGGTCGGCTCATCGGCAATCAGCAACTTCGGTTTGGTGGAAAGCGCCATGGCGATCATCGCGCGTTGACGCATGCCACCGGATAGCTCGAATACATACTGGTTGAAGCGGCTCGATGCGTCCGCGATGCCCACACGCGCCAACATATCGATGGCGGTGTCTTTCGCTTCGGCCTTGGAAATCTTGAGATGGATCATCAATGTCTCGATCATCTGGCTGCCGATGGTCAGGGCCGGCGCGAAACTTGCCATGGGCTCTTGAAAGACCATGGAGATGGCGCCGCCGCGAATGACCAGCAGATCCGCAGGGCTCTTCAACGCCAGGACATCGATTTCCCTGTCCTCCAGGTTCAGGATGATCCGGCTGTCGGGGCCATACACCGCGTTGCGGGCATTCAACTGCATCAAGGATTTTGCGGTGACCGACTTTCCCGAGCCACTCTCGCCGACCAGCCCCATCACCTCACCCGGCGCAATGTCGAAGGACACGCGGTTAACGGCTGTTATTCTGCCTTCGTCGGTATCGAACTGGAGGGTCAGATCGCGAACCGAAATCAGCGGGCGGCCCATCACTTGTGCACCGTATAGGGATCAGCGGCGTCGCGCAGCCCGTCACCAACGAACACGAAGGACATGACGATCACGACGAATATGGGTAGCGGGATGAAGTACCATTGATAGTTCAACATGACGTCGACATCGGTGACGTTCTGTAACAGCACGCCAAGACTGTTGACCGGATCTTTCAGTCCAAGGCCGACGAAACTCAACGCGGTCTCGGACAACACCATGTACGGAAACGAGATCACCAGATCGACGATGATGTAGCTGGTGAAGGACGGCAGCAGGTGACGGCGAATGATGTGCGACGGTCTCGCCCCACACAAGTGCGACGCCAGAATGTAATCCTGTGATCGTTCCGCCAGGATATGGGTTCTGATGCGTCGCGCCAGGGTCGGCCAGCCCACCAATCCCAGAATCATGGAGATGAAAAAGAAGCGCGCTTCGGAGCTCCACTCAGCCGGCACGAATGCGGCCATGGCCATGAACAGGGGGATGGTCGGTACCACCCGCACCGCATCGGTGATCATCTGGGTGATGCGATCCGTCCAGCCGCCGTAATAACCAGCCGTGCCTCCGATGGCCAACGCCAAGACGAAGGCAATGAAGACACCGATGGCGCCGATGGAAAGCGATATGCGAATAGCGAAGACGACGCGGGAAAACAGATCCTTTTTCTGGCGATCCGTTCCGAAGAGATGCACCTTGCCTTTGTCTACGCCGAACAGATGCCGGTTCATCGGCAACACGGTCAAGCGGAAATCGAGCGCCTCGCCGGGCAGATCCACGTAGGTGTTGATCAGGTGGTACTCCCAGCCCTCGACAAAGAACTCCAGGTATCGTCTCTGATCCAGTTCTTTTTTGACGTCGAAAATCAGATGAAAATTCTCGTCCCGTTTCTGCTTGTAGGTGTATACGAACGGTCGCAGGGAAAATCCGTTGTCATCCCAGAAAAGGGGTAATTGGGGTGGGCCGTTCAGATAAGAGCGGTCGAATCCTGCCTTGGTCGGCTCGTAGGGCGCCACGAATTCCGCGAACACAGCGATCAGGATAAAGAACATCAGTATCGAGCCGGCAATCAGCGCCGAGCGGTTCTTTCGAAACCGCGCCCAGACCAGCTGGTATTGGCTTGCCGTGAAATAGGCTTCCTTCTTCTTGGCCTCGCGAGCGGTCGGGAGCGCGTCTTCTGTCATGGCCATTGCCCGTTCATACCACGCCGAGCCGGATGCGCGGATCGAGGATGGCCAGCACCACATCGGATGCGAAATTCAGTACGACGATGGCGACGGTCAGCAGGAATATGATGGCACCGGCGACTTCCTGGTCGTTCGAAATCGCAAGCGCTTCGAGCAACACGAAGCCCGCCTCGGACAGCACCAGGATGGTTGCCACGATGGGCAGGCCGTTGAAGATCCGGTTCAGATCAAAACCGATGGAGTTCACCAGCGGCCCCAGCGCATGCCGGGCCGGGTACCTGAAAAACAGCTTGGCACCGGAGAGCCCCCGGGCTCGCGCGGCTGTCACGTAAAGCTTCTCGATCTCGTCCGACATCAGCGCACGAACCGTCTGCAGCTGCAGCGCGGTTGACGACCAACCCAGGATGAACGCCGGGAACCACGCGTGTCGCAGGAAGTCTCCGAGTTTCGCAATTGACCATGGGGCGTCGCGGTAGGCCTCTGAAAACAGTCCGGTCAATGTCTCGCCGAATACCATGGTTCCTATCAACATGACGATGAGTGCGACAAGGAAATCCGGCAGCGCCAATCCGAGATAGGAAATGAATCTCAACGAGCCGTCCATCGCCGAATTTCGCATTGTCGATGACAACATTCCGAGCGGTATGGCGATCAGGTAGGCGATGAACAGCGCCGCAAAACAGATACCCATGGATATCCAGATTTTATCCTTGAGGATCTGATTGACGGAAACGCGCTTGAGACAGGATTCACCAAGATATCCGGTGGCGACCATGTTGTAGGTCCAACTGAGCCAGCGCACCATGAACGGGCGGTCCAGGCCCATGCGCTCCTCTTCCGCGCGGATATCTGCCTGGGTGATGGTGCCGCCACCCTGGGTGCTCTTGTACGCGACATAACGCTGAGCACAGTTGCCGGGTACGAGCTCCATCAAGCCGAAAACGATGAAGGAAACCATGAACAGGGTGACCAACGCCAGCCCGAAGCGTACGGCGATGAATCGCAACATCGGCCCCATGGATCGCCCCCCTCCGGAGCTGTCCCGAATCTATTCGTGCCGCCGGCGCTCCCATCAGGAACGCCGGCGGCATCTATTATTGACTACTCTATACGGTTACTTTTTCAGATACCACTGCGTGCCCCGATAGGGGTAGATGCGGTAGTAATCGTAGGTTACCGCCTTGTGCGGGCGGAAATTGCCGAGTCTGTTGTTCGCATACACCGGCGCAGGAATGCCTCCCACCGTACCGATGAAATACAGGTTATCGACCAAGATCTGAACCATTTCATTTCCGATCTTGTTCTGTGCGTCACTGCCGGATGGTTCCCGCTGGAACTCATCGATCATCTTGATCAGCTTCATCACGGGAGCCGGCGGCTCAACGCCTTCGGCACCGTTGGTTTCGAGCCACTGTGCCCACAAGATCCCCATTCTGTGGCCGAAAAAACTGCCATAGGGCGGGATGAACCCTTGTGGGTCGCTGAGAATAACGACCGCCGCAAGCTCGTTTTTCCACATGCTGACATCCAGCTCGTTGGCCGACTGGGCGGCGCGAAACTCATCCGTCGTGACTTCCTTGGATGAGGTTTTGATGCCGACCGCGGTCCAGTTTGCGGCGATGATTTCCGGCGCCGATGCCGGCCCACCCTGGGTCGCGAAGTTGATGTTGATGGCCAGAGGCTTGCCATTGGGCAACTCTCGCAGACCGTCGCCGTCGACATCGACTGCCCCGATCTCGTCGAGCAACTTCTTGGCCGCGGCAGGATCGTACTTGGTCGCTACCGCAAGCTGTTTGTCGGTAATGAAGCCGACGGTGCTGTTGCCCCAATTCGTGAACTGTTCCGGTCGTCCCTCACCCAGGAAGGTGGTTTCGATCATTTCCTCGCGATCAATCGCTATCGACATGGCCGTGCGGAAGCGCAGGTCATTGAACAGAGCCCGCTTGGCCGGAACTTTGTGGGTCAAATTGAACGAGAAGACCGGCTTTTCACCGACACTCGGGCGCATATGGAGCGTGTAGTTGCCCTTCTTCTGGTTTTGCAGCAGCACCGGAGCCTGCTCCAGGTTGACCGACTGATTCTTGTAGTCGACCTCCCCGTTGACCATCTTCAGGGTCTGCACTTCTTCATTGGCGATGTAGGTTTCCTCGATTTCATTGATATAGGGCAGCTGATTCCCCTGTGTATCGACCTGGTGGAAGAACGGATTGGCAACCACGCGACGCCGTTCGTCCGTGTCTTGGGTGACGATATGGGATTCCAGCGTCGGGGCCACGGCCGCCGGGAGCTTGGCGATCTTGGAAGCGTCCTTGAGGAAGGGGGTGGGCACGTCTTTCCAGTCGGAGCCGCCGTAGTAGAAGGCGATGACTTCGTAGCCGTTCTCGAATCCGGCCGCCTTGGCCAATTTGTCCGCGTCCGGGTTAATCGCCGGATGGAAGGGACCGAAGAAGTGCTTGGGTTGGAAGGCTTGCGCGTAGTCGACCGCGAACTGGCTGAGCAATCCGGGCTTTGGTGTCGGCAGCGTGAAACGCACGGTCAGTGGGTCCAGGGCCTCGACCTTCCATCTTTTTCCAGCGACCAGGAAGCGGTCTTTCGGCTTCTTGACCACGTTCTTATCCATGAGCATGTTTTCATACCAGAAGACCACATCCGCCGAGGTAAATGGCGCGCCGTCGGACCACTTGTGGCCTTTTCGCAGCACGAAGGTGAGCTGGGTGAAATCATCGTTCCACGACCAGCTCTTGGCCACGTTCGGCACGATGGTGGCGAGGTCGTCGGAAAACCGGGTCATGTTCACGTGGCGGATGGACATGAGATCCGAGGTGCCCGACTCGGTGGCCTTGGACAGGCCCTGGAACACGCCACCGTAGGTGCCGATCGCGTCGTATGGCGCAAGGACCAAAGGCTCGTCCGGCAGTCTGTCGGCGACCGGCGGCAGGCTTTTCGGCTGACCTTTACCGAGCTTGGCGTTCAGCGCGCCGATGTCCGGATTCTCGCTGAAAGACAGGGTGCAGTTGGCCAGCTTCTCGAACTCCGCCAGCTCGAACTGCTGGGGGAACTTGCCCTTGATGCCCATGTCCTTGGTCACGGTGACCGCCGGACAGGCAGCGGCCAGCGCTTCGCTGACGGTGCCGATCTGCAGCATCACGAGGGCAAGCCCGGCGAGCGGCAGCAATGTCAATTTCCTGAATGTCATTTCTCCAACCTCCTGACAATTGTTATTCATCGATTCGTTGTCACTTTGTCAGCCACGAAATCCGCGTGGCCCCATAGCGATGCACTGCTCTCACCCTTGCGACGGACGCGAGGGGGTTCGCGGCGGGTGTTCAATATCCCTGAAATCCCCCAGCAGGTCCAATCGATTCTGCCGTGGTCGAGATGCCGGCGACCGCTTTGGGTCTCTGGTAGCCGATCACCGGGCGATCGGCGCAGCTGAGAGTTGTTATTAGCCGCGCATGCTGTCAGGTTCTTGGTCCTGCGTGGATATCCATTATAGAATGAGCCACTAGACCACTTTCAGCTGACCCAGGGGGAAAGTATCGTGCCGAAGCACGCGGGTGGTGCCCTTCTCGGTATCCTGGACCTGGATCGCTCCGCGCGTCTGCCGCTGTTTCGTCAACTGGACAACCAGATACGTCAGGCGATTCTGTCCGGCCGCCTGCCCCTGGGTACGCGGCTGCCCTCGAGCCGGGTGCTGGCCAGGGACGTGGGCGTGTCTCGATTAACGGTGGTCAACGCTTTTCAGCAGCTGATTGCGGAAGGCTTTCTGGAAGCAAGGCGAGGTGCGGGGAGCTTCGTGGCCAGCGGCCTTCCCGAAAGCCTGCCCCTGATCCCGGCCGACCTCGGTGACGGGGTTCAGACGCCGGGCCGGCACGGGTCGCGTCTTTCCCGCCGCGGCAAGAGCCTGGCCGCCGGTGCCGACCGCCCGACGCCGGGCACCTCGCCGTTCACCCCGAACCAGCCGGCCTATGAGCAGTTTCCCTTCAGCAAGTGGTCGCGGCTCTGGTCCCGCTGCTGGCGGCAGCCGGCCATGGACATGCTGAACTATGGCGATCCGCTGGGATACGGTCCCCTGCGGCGCGAGATCGCCCTGTACCTGGCCGATGCCCGCGGTGTGCGCTGCAAGCCGAGCCAGGTGATCATCGTATCCGGCGCGCAGAAGGCCATCGGCTTGGCCGCGATGATCCTTCTCGACCCCGGGGACAGCGTGTGGATGGAGGATCCGGGGTACGTCACGATGCGCGAGCTGATGCGTGCCTACGGGGCCCGGGTCGTCGCTGTTCCCGTCGACCGGGATGGGCTCGACGTCAAGTCTGGTATCGCCATGGCGCCGGCGGCCCGCATGGCGGTGGTGACGCCGTCACGGCAGTATCCGTTGGGAGTGCTGATGAGCCTGCCGCGGCGCCTGGAGCTGCTGGAATGGGCGCAGACGAACCGGGCCTGGATCATCGAGGACGATTACGACAGCGAGTTCCGCTTCGCGGGCCGGCCCCTGGCGTCCATGCAGAGTCTCGACAGGGCCGGGCGGGTCATCTACATCGGCACCTTCAGCAAGGTGTTGTTTCCGTCGCTCAGGATTGGTTATCTGGTGGTGCCGGCGGATCTCGTCGATGCCACCAGCATGGCATGTCAGGTAATCGACAAGGCGGCACCGACCATCCCCCAGGTGGTGCTGGCCGAGTTCATGGCGGAAGGGCATTTCGCCACGCACATCCGGCGCATGCGCTCCATCTACCGTGAGCGCCACGATGTTCTCATCGATGCTTCCCAGCGCTATCTCGCGGGGCTCCTCAACGTGCGCGCCACGGACTCCGGGATGAACGTCATCGGCTGGCTGGCAAATGGAATTGACGACCGCGAGGCACAAGGCCGTGCCCGGACCGACGGCATCGTCACCAACAGGATGTCCTATTACTACGCCGATGCGCCACCGCGATCGGGACTCCACCTGGGTTTTTGCAATACGCCGCCCGCAGAGATGAGCCGCTACGTGCAAAAATTGGCCGAGGGCCTCGAATCTTTGACCGTGCGGGATTGAGCGTTGCATGGCACACGAGTCGCGCGCTGAGTCTTTCCATTCATTCCCTCTATGCTTGCGTAGCGCCGTGGTAACGGTACTCGCGATGCATCTGGCATTCGTGAATGTGTCCCTTGTGCACGCTCAAGTGCCCTCGCAACAACCAGCAGTACCGGCGGTTGACGACGACGTTCGCAACCTTGCTGAAGCCCTGAAGGATTCGGACGCGGGCGTACGATACTCCGCGGCGGAGGCGTTGGTTGCCATCGGGCCAGACGCGAAGGCGGCGGTGCCTGCACTGGCGGAAGTGCTGAAGGATTCCGATGCGGGCGTACGCGGGGCCGCGGCAGGCGCGTTGGGCATCATCGGGCCAGAGGCGAAGGCGGCGGTGCCGGCCCTGGCGGAAGCGCTGAAGGACTCGGATGCGGGGGTACGATGGTCCGCGGCAGGCGCGCTGGGTGCCATCGGACCAGACGCGAAGGCGGCGGTGCCGGCCCTGGTGGAAGCGTTGAGGGATTCCGCCGCGGGCGTGCGCCGATCGGCGGCGGGTGCATTGGCTGCCATCGGGCCAGATGCGGTGCCGGCCCTGGTGGAAGCGCTGAAGGATCCGGCCGCGGGCGTGCGCCGATCGGCGGCGGGTGCATTGGCTGCCATCGGGCCAGACGCGAAGGCGGCGGTGCCGGCCCTGGTGGAAGCGTTGAAGGATCCGGCCGCGGGCGTACGCGGGTTCGCGGCAGGCGCGTTGGGTGCCATCGGGCCAGACGCGAAGGCGGCGGTGCCGGCCCTGGCGGAAGCGCTGAAGGATTCGGCCGCGGGCGTGCGCGGGTCGGCGGCAGCCGCATTGGGTGCCATCGGGGCAGATGCGGTGCCGGCGCTGGTGGAAGCGCTGAAGGATTCGGATGCGGATCTGCGTGGGTCCGCGGCGATTGCGTTGGGTGCCATCGGGCCAGACGCGGTGCCGGCGCTGGTGGAAGCGCTGCAGGATTCGGCCGCGGGCGTGCGCCGATCGGCGGCGGGCGCGTTGGCTGCCATCGGGCCAGACGCGAAGGCGGCGGTGCCCGCCCTGGTGGCGGCGCTGCAGGATTCGGCCGCGGGCGTACGCCGATCGGCGGCAGGCGCGCTGGGTGCCATCGGGCCAGACGCGAAGGCGGCGGTGCCCGCCCTGGTGGCAGCGCTGAAATACTCGGTCCGGTACGAGTACGCGCGTAGGTCCGCGGCAGACGCGTTGGCTGCCATCGGGCCAGACGCGGTACCGGCCCTGGTGGCAGCGTTGAAGGATTCGGCCGCGGGCGTACGCCGGGCCGCGGCCGGCGCGTTGGCTGCCATCGGGCCAGACGCGAAGGCGGCGGTGCCCGCCCTGGTGGAAGCGCTCAAGGATTCGGACGTGAACGTAAGTAGGGCCGCCGCAGAGGCGTTGGATGCCATTGGGCTGGAGGCATTTACTTCATGAGGCGCGCCGCGACGAAAGGTTAACGTCCGCCTTTGCCAGAAACGGACGTCGGAGCGGACAAGCTTGAGCGGCAACCCCCCATTTGTAACGGGATTCGGAAGTAGAGGTCACGCGGGTTTCGCCAACTTCTGCTACGGCGTGATGCCACCCAGGGCCGTATTGGGCCGTTCCGGAATAGAAAGTATCGTAGCCGGTATCTACCCTCTCCCACGCCTGAGCTGGGAGAGGGTACTTCTCGTTCTACGTCAAGCTGCTCGAGACAGTTGCGGTGCCACCTGGAGACTGGCGCGGGCGCTACGCAGCGCGGTACGCAGGCCTTCTTCCACCACCGGGTGATAGAACGGCATGTCGAGCATCTGGTCGATGGTCAGTCTCGATTGATGGGCCCACGCAAGAAGGTGTCCCAGGTGCTCGGCCTGTGGTGCAATCATCTCTGCGCCGAGAAACAATCCCGTGCCTTGTTCGGCGTAAACGCGTAGCAAGCCTTTGTTCCGGTGCATCATCCGGCTGCGTCCCTGATTTTCGAAGGAAACGCATCCGATGGCGGCATTTCCATCCGGTAACTCGCTATAGCGCTGGCCGATCATCGCTATCTGCGGATCGGTGAATACGATACCCAGGGGTGAGCGCCGCAAGCCCACTCTCACATCCGGGTAACGACCAGCATTGTCGCCCGCGATCCAGCCTTCGTCCGAAGCCTCGTGCAACAGCGGTCGATCGTTGTTAACGTCGCCTGCGATGAAGATCTGCGACTTACCCGCCTGTAACGTAGCCGGATCAAAGTTCGGTACACCTCTGGCATCCAACGCGAGAGTCGTTCGCTCGAGCGCCAGGTCGTCGACATTGGGAGTCCGGCCGGTGGCGGCCAGCACGTAGTCGACTATCTTTGCGCGCTGGTTGCCGTCGAGATCGATGAACTCAATCCGCACGCCGGCGTCCACAGGTTGCATGTCCGTGACCGTCGCGTCCGGATCCAGGTAGAGATCCTCGGATAAGGCACGGCGGGCCGCATCCATCACCAGCGGATCGGTAAACGGTCCGATTCCGCCGCCTCGGCCGAACACGAATGTCTCGACCCCAAGTCTGCTGAGAGCCTGTCCCAGTTCCAGACCGATAACGCCTGGACCGAAGACGGCGACAGATCGCGGTAACGTCGTCCATGCGAAAACGTCGTCGTTTACGACCAGCCGATCGCCCAGAGCGGCAAAGTTCGCGGGGTAGTCGGGCCTCGAGCCCGTAGCAATGACGATGCGCTTGGCATCGATGATCGAAGCATCGTCGATCTGAATACGATGGTCGTCCAGAAAGCGGGCGTGCCCGCGTATGCGTTGTTCCTCGGGCAGGCTCATCACGGACTCCACGACGAAGCCCACGAAACGATCGCGTTCACTTCTCACCCGATTCATGACGGCCGCTCCGTCGATCGTTGTATTTCCGGGAACCACACCGAAGCGAGGCGCTTCGGCGACGGCGTGAGCCGACTCGGCGGCGGCGATCAGCAGCTTGCTCGGCATGCAACCGACGCGCGCGCAGGTCGTGCCGAACTCACCGCCTTCGATCAAGACCACCTTGTCGGTATGCGCGCTGGCTGCCCGGAAGGCATTCATGCCGGCGGAGCCCGCGCCGATGATGGCGACATCCACTTTTCGCGTATTCATCGAACTACTCCTCGCGTACCGTTTGCGGTGAAGCAATGCGGTCGTTGCTGTCGAGCAACGAGTCCAACTTACCGCTTGCGTCCAGGGCGGAAAGATCGTCGTATCCGCCAACGCCGCGGCCATCGATGAAGATCTGGGGAACCGTGTAGGTCCCCGATCTCTCAATCATTGCGCGCTCCGTGTAGGGATCCGCGGTGACGTCGATGTCCGTGTAAGGCACGCCTTTGGCGTCCAGAAGCGCCTTCGCGGCTACGGAATATCCGCACCAGGATTTCGTGTAGACCTCTACGTTTGCCATGTTCGGCTCCTGTAACATATTTCTGATGTGTATCTGCGCGTACACTTTAGGGATTCCGAACAACCTGATCTATGATAGTTAGTCGCTATTTTTGCTATAGATCGTCTAATCCTTATATGACGTAGCCAGGTCTTTTCAGGAACCGGCCATGGAAGTTTTGAGCGATGTCCTGCGCACGCTGCGGGTTCGAGGCAGCGTCTATTTCTGCGATTGCCTGGAGCCGCCCTGGTCGCTGGAATTTCACGACCGGGCGAATGCGAGCTTTCATCTGGTGCGTCGCGGTGAGTGCTGGGTGACGGCGGGAGAGCATGTCGACCGGCTCGGATCCGGGGATCTCGTGTACGTCGGCCCCGGCCTCGAGCACGTTCTCGAAAGCCACAATCCAGCCGGCCCGCAGCCGCGGCAGCAATCCGCCACGCTGCTGCTGTGTGGCTATTGTGGATTCGATACCAACCACGTCCATCCGCTGGTGGCGTCTTTTCCCCGATTCACCATCGTGCGCGAGGAAGAGCTCCTGCAACACGTCTGGCTCAAAGGCACACTGGATCAGCTGAGCGCCGAGTACCTGTCCCAGAGACCCGGCGCCGACGTGGTCGTGGACAGGCTCACGGAAGTCGTGCTGGTGGAACTCATTCGTCTGAACTTCGGACGGCCGGGCCAGAGCGGATTCATCCGGGCGCTGCTGGACAAGCCCATCGCCAGGGCACTGGGATCGCTGCACGAAAAGCCGCAGGTGGCGTGGACGTTGGCGTCACTGGGCAGGGAGGTGGGAATGTCCCGGGCCGCCCTCGCGAAACGCTTCAAGGAACTCGTGGGGCAGACGATGTTCGAGTACCTGACGGATTTGCGCATGCAGCGAGCGCGGGTCATGCTCGTTGACACCCTGAAACCGATCCATGAAGTGGCCAACAGCGTTGGCTATGAATCGGATCTCGCCTTCACGAAGGTATTCAAGAAACGCTCGGGGGTGACACCGACGAGATTCCGGAAACTTGCCAACGCCGAGCGCGATCAGCCCGAGGAGTCGGGGAACGCCAGCGGTGTGCTCATCGGTTGACGCGGGAGTCAACTTGGAGCCCCGGGCGAACTGCCGCGCCACGGCGGCGCCGGTGCCAACATCATCGCCGACTCCGACGCCAATTGTGATGCAGACAGGCTCCGCCAAACTAGCTTGCCAGCCGGTCGGGGACAGGTTTCCAGGCCTGAGTGGCAAACGCATCATCGAGCGGTGTTTCGGTGACATGATTGACGTAGTTGCTCAAGGTTTTGAAGCTGATGCCCAAAATCACCTCGAGAACTTGCGCCTTTGTGTAACCCGCGGCGAGGAAATTCGTGATGTCGCTGGCGGACAGCCAACCGCGCTGCTCGACAGCTGCCCTGGTAAACGCCCGCAAAGCTTCCAACCTTCCATCGTCAATCGGTTGGTCATTTCGGATCGCCTCTATCACGTCGGCAGGCACCTTTTGCATCCTGGCGACCACGGAATGAGCTGCCATAAAATAACCGCACTCGTTAAAGCGGCTGGCTGTCAAGATCACAATCTGGCGTTCAGTGGCTGAAAAAGATCACTCGTCGAAGAGTTGTCCGATTGCCATATATGCCTTGACCGTAGCGGGGGATTCGGCCATTACGCCCAGCAAGTTCGGAATGAATCCATAAGCTTTTTCAGCGGTAGCTAATAGCTCAGCTGATTCTGTCGAGGCTGTTTCTTTCGTGTGTACGTCGAATTGACTCATGATGGTATCCTTTTGTGTTGCAGTTACCACGCGGCTGGTTTCCGATGGCATCTTTGTGGGTAATCCCTTCTAGTTTCCGATGGTGGGTCATGCTCTCTCCCGCCAAATCCCAGTTGTCCGTATCGATTTCGTCGATGACAACATGAGTCGTCTGCGGATCCTTGTTGAGCACACGCGCGAGCATCGCCGTCGTCTCCCGGATCAACGTTGCCTTTTGTTCGGTCGTAACGCCTTCACGGGTTATCTTGATGTTCACGTACGGCATTGTTGTCTCCTGTTGTTCGTTTCGGGCTGGCGGTCGCGTTCAGGTCGTTTTCAGACCGTCACCACAATCTTGCCTTTCTGTTCATTGGATTCCATGTATCGGTGGGCGTCGGCAATGGCGTCCAGTCGGAAGGTGCGTGTATCAGGGAATTTTTTCGCAAAAAATGCCGATGCGATAGTAGCTGCTACTGTCGCAGGTCTGGGTGTTTCGCTGCTGCCCGACTGCAATATGGGCACTGAACTCCGGCAAAAGCAGCTGCGCGTTGTACTGGAGGATTACGACGCTATTCCCGCCACCAGCCCGGTGTACGCTGTGCATGCGCATCAACGGCACGTGCCCCCAAAAATCCGCGTGTTTATCGAGTTTCTGATAGAGACTTTCCCGAAAGCGCGGTATTTATAGCGATCGAACAGGCATCATTCCGAAAATCCCCTCCCGTACTCACGTTCAAGCTCACAGACGCGAACTCTGTACCAGGCGAATATTTCTTCGCGGCCCAATCGCTGTACTTCAACATGCTCCGGATCTTCCCGCCATGCTTTGAGTGACTTACGATCGCACCAATAGAAAAGGGTTACGAAGATCTTTTCGTTTTCGATACTGCAACACGGCGCCTCACCTAGATGTCCGTCGTACTGCTTAACCCGCTGTTGCATATGCTTCAGCATGGTCTCGAACTTCGATTCCGCACCTGCCCGCAATTCAAACTCTACGATCACGACCATCATAGGAGTACACTTCTGGATGACAGAAGAGCGGGAGCAGATCGATAATAATACCATCGGCAGGAGCTTCCTGATTGGCAACAAGCTCAGCCAAACTTCGCCCTGGTGGAATATTTTCCTCAAGCAGCGGTCTATGGGAGTAAGTGCCAGATGAGTGCGGACGGCAATTCATGCAACCGGGAGAACTGTTGGTGAAGCGGGTGATCCTCCGCCGAGCCCGGCAACCAGGAAGAGCTGCACGCGCAGCTCGGCGCTGTCTTCGATGCGTGCAAGGGCTGTCACAAGAGGTATCGCGCCAGCGAACACTTGCGAATCGATTTAACGGCCTGCAAAATCGAGGGGGCGCCGGGGGCGCAAGGTTGATCAGACTCCGTCAGCAGTTGGACCACCCGAAACTGGTATATATGCAGCCGTCATTGGTACCCCCGACGGCACCGCCCGCGGCGTTGCTCCAGTGATTCCAGTCCCCGCTGCCGTTCCATTCGCCACTGCCGTAGCGCGAGATATAGGAGCCGCCGCCTGTGTTACCGTCACCTGCATATTCCGGGCATCCGCTGTTCCCGGTGTTCAGTTCCATCCAGCATCCTGACTGACGATCGTAAAGGTAGTGGCCCGGCGGGATACGGGCACCCGACTGCTGTTGCGCCACATACAGCTCCTGGGAAGTAAGCTCGTAGCCATTGATGTAAACGAAAGTTTTATCATTCGCGTGAGCCGCGAAGGCGCCGCTGAAGACGGCGATACCCAGCAAGAGTATCGGTATACGGGATTTCAATGATTTTGATTTCATCGCTCGCGCTCCAATATGTGACGAATTCATCAGGCGCAGCTTCGCGCCTGCTATTTGGTCGATGATTGTCAACATACTTGCGGTATGAGGAATGGGATGTGGCAATTGTCACACTCCACCGCAAGACGCATTTTCGGGAAATATCAGGGTGAGGGAATAAAGAAGATCACCGGAAATCCCAATATCAGAGAAACCGGCATAGGCCAGAAGATTGTGCCTGCGCCGATGCTCATGCTGATACGATCGGTAAGACGGGCCTGTCGCTTGGATTCGCGCGGTCCACGGTGGGCAGTAGACATTGGTTAGAGGAGATCGGATTCATGAAAGTTCTTCGAACCTGTACGACGATTGCCGCCGTAGTTGGCTGGACGCCCGTGTGGGCACAGGGGCAGGGGTCGCCCTACCACGGTGGTTACGACCACATGTGGAGTGGTGGCTGGTACGGGATGTTCCTCGGACCGCTGATGATGCTCCTGTTTCTCGGTATCGCAGTGGCCGTAATCGTACTCATCGTGCGCTGGCTGGGCGGCTCGCGCCGCGATGCGCATGTGCTGCCACCGGGCGCCGCGCCGGGCAGGATGCCGGTCGACATTCTCAAGGAGCGTTTTGCCCGGGGTGAGATCGATAAGGAGGAGTTCGAAGAACGCAAGCGCATTCTCGGTGAGTGAGCAACTTGCGCAGAAATCGGCACGCGAGGCGTGACTTGACTCCGTACCTACATAGGGAGTTAAGGCGTTGCCATGATCGTTTCGTCTGACCGCGCCACCAGGCAAGCGCCTTCCTGACCGCTGCCCCGACGTCTATTTTCTCATCAGCCCACTGCTCGGCTTCTTCGCGGGTCGCGAAAAAAAAGATGCGGTGGCAGAAGGTGCGCCATATTCCCTCGGGGGATCCTGTGTCCACCTCCCCGCTGCGCACCACCGGCAAGGAAACCACGGTAGAGGCCGGCTCCAGCGCCTGCACGCCTTGCGGTCCGACCGTCAGGCGAATGCTCTTTTTGGAGAGCGGCGACACTGACTTCACATCGGCGGACTGTCCGAGCATGGCGGGCAGGAACAATGTGTCCACGGCACACCAGGTAGAGAAGCTCACTCCGTTGACGATAAAGCCGTGCGCGTGGTCGTTCAACGATAGTCCCAGGACCCCCACGATGTCGCCGTCGCCGTCGCGCTCGGTGACCGATTGCAGGAACTCCTGTGCCGTCTCCGGCGCGATGGCGAGATCCTCGATCAAGTCCTGCACCCGGCCGGCATCGATCGGATTGCCGTCGGCCAGCATCCGCCACGCGCGCACGACTAGCCGCGATACATCCGCCCCGTAGTCGAACAACTCCGAATCGGCGACCCCCCGAATCCGCGTGTCATTCATCTTTGTTTCTCCGCCAGTCCCTCAGCGTCAAGCGTCCGCATAGGGTTTCTCGAACGCATCGAGGATCGGGCACTCCGGTCGATCATCGCCGTGGCAGCGGGCCACCAGATCCAGCAGTAGGTGACGGATTGATTCCAGCTCGTGAATCTTCTCTTCCACGTGTGCGATGTGGCGCTTGGCGAGCGCCTTGACGTCGGCGCTGGCGCGACGCTTGTTGTACCAGAGCTCGAGTAGCTGGGCGACATCCTCGACGGTGAAGCCCAGCTGCCTGGTGCGCTGGATGAAACGCAGGGCTTGCACGTCCAGCTCACCATAACGCCGGTAGCCATTGCTCTTGCGCTCGGCCGGCGGGATCAATCCGACGCTCTCGTAGTAGCGAATGGTCTTCGCCGGAACGCCTGAGCGGTGGGCGACGGTTCCTATGTTCATGCTCGCGAATCCTCTAGCCGTTGACGGAATCGCCGAGTGCACGGGCCTCGGTGCTTTTTACCTCAGTCGCTCGCCAACGCTTCAGACGTAAGGCGTTGGTGACCACCGAGACGCTGCTCATGGACATGGCGGCGCCTGCAAACACCGGTGTCAATAAGCCGAAAGCCGCCAGCGGGATGCCAATGACGTTATAAATGAATGCCCAGAAGAGGTTCTGTTGAATCTTGCGATAGGTGGCTCGGGAAATCTCGATGGCATCGCCTATGAGCAACGGCTCGCTACGCATCAGGGTAACGCCGGCGGTGCTCATGGCGACGTCGGTTCCCGAGCCCATGGCGATGCCGATGTCGGCTGCCGCCAGGGCCGGCGCATCGTTGATGCCATCTCCTACCATGGCGACCGTGGCGCCCGCTTTTTTCAGTCGATTCACCTCCCGGGCCTTGTCTTCCGGAAGGCACTCGGCCACCACGCGATCAATGCCGAGGCTGTTCGCAACCGATGTCGCGGTACGCGTGTTGTCGCCGGTGATCATCACCGCCTCCACGCCCAGATCATGAAGACGCGCGATGGCGGCCGCCGCAGATGCGCGCAGTTTGTCCCCGATGGCGAAGTAACCGAGCAGGCGTTGCTGCGGCGCCACCTCGGCGAGCCACACGACCGTGCGTCCCTCGGCTTCCATGGCCGCGGAACGATCATCGAAGGCGCTGGTATCGATGCCCGCGTCGGCCATCAGGCGACGATTGCCGAAGTGCAGCTCCAGGCCGCCCACAGTGGCCTCGACACCGCGCCCGGGGCGGCTGCGAAAGGACTGCAAGGGCGCGAGTTCGATGCCACGCTCGCTGGCCTCGTCGAGCACCGCGCGGGCGAGGGGATGCTCGCTACCCTGTTGCACGCAAGCGGCGAGTCGCACGAGTTCGCCCTCATCGCCGTCCACGGCGGTAAGGGACATGACCCGGGGGCGCCCCTCGGTGAGCGTTCCTGTCTTGTCGAAAGCGACTACTGAGACTTGATGAGCACGCTCCAGGGCCTCGGCGTCCTTGATGAGAATGCCGTGACGCGCAGCGACCCCCGTGCCCACCATGATGGCCGTGGGAGTGGCGAGCCCGAGGGCGCAGGGACAAGCGATGACCAGCACCGAGACCGCGGCAATGATGGCGTCGGGCGGATTGCCGGTGATCAGCCACCAGGCGATGCAGGTGAGCACTGCCACCGCCACCACGATGGGAACGAAGATCGCCGCCACCCGATCCACCAGACGCTGTACCGGCGCTTTGCTGCTCTGGGCCGACTGCACCAGCCTGACGATGGCCGCCAGCGTGGATTCCGCACCCAGGTTGGTGGCCTCGATGCGCAACAGGCCTTCGCCGTTGATGGCGCCGCCGATGACGTCGTCGCCCGCGGCCTTCGCGACCGGCAGGCTTTCGCCGGTGAGCAACGACTCGTCCACCTGGCTTTCGCCGTCACTGACGCGACCGTCCACCGGGATGCGTTCGCCGGGGCGTACGATCACCCGCTCGCCCCGCTGTACGGACGCGGCCGCCACCTCCACTTCCTTGCCATCGCGCAGCACCCGCGCCCGGTCCGGGCGCAGGCGCATGAGGGCGCGAATCGCCTCGGTGGTGCCGTGCTTGGCGCGCGCTTCCAGCCAACGCCCCAGCAGCACCAGAGTGATGATGGCAGCGGACGCTTCGAAATACAGATGCGCGCCCGGATCTGCGCCGGGCCATGCGAGCACCGCGACGCTGAGACCGTATGCGGCGCTGGTGCCGATTACCACCAGCAGATCCATGTTGGCCACCCCGGTGCGCAGGCCCTTGAAGGCGGCCACATAGAATCCCAGGCCGGCCCAGAACTGCACCGGTGTAGCCAGCACCAGTTGCAACCATCCGGGCAGCATGGCATCGATGCCCACGAACGCGAATAGCATCTGCAGGACCAGGGGAAGAGTGAGGACGGCGCTCACCAGCAGGCGGTATCGTTGCCGCCAGGCGTGCACCGCTGTCGCCTGGTCGCGTGCTTCGGCGGACGAGGCACCGTCAGCCGCGCTGGCGCCGTAGCCCGCTTTGTCCAGAGCCGCGATCAACTCGACCGGCGTCACCGTGCCCGGGATGACATCAACCTGCCCCTGACCGCTGGCGAAGTTGACCCGCGACGCGACGACTCCGGTGACCGAAGCGAGCGTCTTTTCCACCCGCGCCACGCAGGCCGCGCAACTCATGCCCGAGATCGCGAGGTCGATGCTGGAGACGGGAATTGAAAATCCTGTCTTGCCCACCGCCTCGACCACGTCGGTGGCCGTCGCGACGCCGGGGTCGAAGCGTACCTCGGCCTGCTCGCTGGCCAGATTGACCCGTGCCTCGAGGACGCCGGGGACGTCTTGGAGGGCGCGCTCGAGCCGCCCGACGCAGGACGCGCAGTGCATGCCCTCGACGGGCAGGGTCAGAGTCTGGTCGGCGGCGCTTTGCGGGGTTTGCGTGTTGGCGGCGGTAGCTGTGGCGGAGGTCATTGGCAGGATCCGGCATTTGTGAGGGGTGGCGGGATGTATACAGGATAAACCTTCTAGTGACTAGAAGGTCGATCCCCATGAAATTCGTGCTTGAGTGAGTTCGATGATTCGAATATAGTCGAACGATGTCTGAGGCCAATGCCCTGGCCGCCTTGAGCGCGCTCGCCCACGAGCACCGTCTGCAGGTGTTTCGGTTGCTGGTGCGCCACAGTCCGGAGGGCCTCGCGGCCGGCGACATCGCGGCGCACCTGCAGCTACCGCCTTCCAGCCTGTCCTTTCATCTGGGCAGTCTTGAACGCGCCGGCCTCATCGCATCGCGGCGCGTGCAGCGACACATCATCTATACGGCGAACCTGGGCGGTATGCGCGCCTTGCTGTCCTTCTTGACCGAAGACTGCTGCGACGGCCGTCCCGAGGTCTGTGCCGAGCTGGTTCCGGCGCGCCGGCAACCCAAGGCGGGATAGGGGCCAGGTCTGCGGATCGGTCGTTTAAATCAGGTGGATAGAAACCATGCAACAATTTGATCTCTCCCGGCGCTTGGCCGCCGAGGCTATCGGTACCGCCGGGCTGCTGGCCGTGGTGGTCGGCTCCGGCATCATGGGCGAAAGTCTGGCGGGCGGAAACGTCGCCATCGCGCTGCTCGGCAATACCATCGCCACCGGCGCCATACTCGTGGTGCTGATCCTCGCCTTCGGGCCGCTCTCCGGCGCCCACTTCAATCCGGCGGTGACGCTCGCCTTCCTCATGCGTCGGGAAATTGCACCCGGCGTCGCCTTGCTCTATGTGTTCGCTCAAATCGTCGGTGGCCTCACCGGCGCGCTTGCCGCCCACGCCATGTTCGAGTTGCCGCTCATCCAGATCTCGGAGACCGCCAGAAGCGGTCCCGCCCAGTGGTTTGCCGAGTGGGTCGCCACTTTCGGCCTGGTGGCCACCATTCTCGCTACCGTGCGCTTCCGTCCCGACGCGGTCGCCTACGCGGTGGGACTTTTCATCACCGCCGGTTACTGGTTCACCGCCTCCACGTCCTTCGCCAATCCGGCGGTCACCATCGCGCGCAGCTTCACCGATACCTTCTCCGGCATCGCGCCCGGGCACGCGCCGGCGTTCATCCTGGCCCAACTCGCCGGTGCCGCCTCGGCGACACTGGTGTTCGCCTGGCTGCTGCGTCCGGCACCGGACCCGGGGCAGGTAGCGGTAGATCCGGCCGAGTAGCACGCGCCGAAGGAGAAACACATGCCACCGACGCTGAATGTCTTCAAGGGTCCGAACGCGATTCGGAATTTCCTTGATCCGGGCAGGCAACCCTATCTCCCGTTGGTCGAGATCCCGGATACGCTCAACCCTTTCGCCGGGGAGGGCGTGCGGATCTTCGCCAAGCTCATGAGCGTTTCGCCGCTTGCCAACGTCAAGGCGCTGCCCGCGTTTAACATGATGCGCGAGCACTACCGGCGCGGGGAGCTCGATGGCGTCAGCCGCGCGGTGGAGAGCTCGTCGGGCAACACGGTCTTGTCCATCGCGCTCGCGGCCCGCCAGTTCGGTGTCGAGAAGACCCTGTCGTTCGTGCCGCACGAAATATCGTGGCACAAGCTGCTGATGCTGCTGTTCTTCGGTGTCGAGCCCATCGTGAATCAGGAGCCGCCGCAGCCCGATGCAAGCGATCCGAGGAGCGGCGTGTACAAGGCGCGCAAGCGCGGCAAGCGCAAGGGCTGGATCAATCCCGGCCAGTACGATAACCCGGACAACCCGAAATCCCACCAGAAATGGACCGCCAAGCAGATCTGGGAGCAGACGGGCGGGCGCATCAGCGTGTTCTGTGCAGGTCTCGGCACCACCGGCACGGTCGTCGGCAATGCACGCTATCTGAAGCGTAAGAAAAGCACGGTGCAGATCGTCGGCGTCATGCGCGAGGACGGCAGCTACGTGCCCGGCGTGCGCACCCGCGGCTTGTTGCGGTTGATCGGCTTCGACTGGGAGCGTCAGATGGACGACATCCAGAAGGTGACGACAGCGGTCGCCTATCGCAACAGCTTACAGCTCAGCCGCAGGGGCATCGTGGTCGGGCCGAGCGCCGGCTTCGCCCTGGCCGGGTTGCTCCAGTACTTGCGGGAAAAGAAGAAATCCGGCGCCCTCGACGGTCTGCGCGAGCGCAACGGCGAGATCCAGTGCGTCTTCATTTGTCCCGACAGTCCCATCCCCTACCTGGACGAGTACTTCAAGTACCTGCAGGCGCCGGAATTCCCGGCGATCCAGAACGAAGAACTGCTGATCAACAGGCCCCGACAAGATTGAGGGTCACGGCTTGTGATGTCGGGCGGTTGGAACGCGTGAACGGAGAGTCGGCTTCATGAACCGAGAATTCGATTTCGACGAACTCGTCGACCGGCGCGAAGTCGCCGCCCTCAAGTACAACGCTGCGTCGATGAAGCGCCTCTTCGGTGAGGAGGATCTGTTCCCTTCCTGGGTTGCGGACATGGACTTCAAGGCAGCACCATCGGTCATCGCCGGCCTCGAGGCGCGAGCGGCTCACGGCGTGTACGGCTACGAGTACCGGCCCGGGAGCCTTACGCAAGCCATCGTCGCCTGGAACCGCGAGCGCCATGGCTGGGACATTGAAGGCGAGCACCTTCTGACTTGCCCCAGTGTCCTCAACGCCGTTGCCGTGCTGGTGAATCTTTTCAGTGACGAGGGCGACGGCGTCATCGTGCAGCCGCCGGTGTTCTTCGACTTCAAGCTGATCACCAACAACAACGGACGGCACCTGGTGAAGAACCCGTTGAAGCTCGAGGATGGTCGTTATCGCATGGATTTCCAGGACCTGGAGTCAAAAGCTTCGGATCCCGCCAACAAGCTGCTGATACTCTGCAATCCCCACAATCCGGTAGGGCGCGTGTGGTCGCGCGACGAGTTGGAGCGTGTCGGGGACCTCTGCAGGCGTCACGATGTGCTGGTGATCGCCGATGAGATCCACGCCGATATCGTGTTCCCGGCGCATCGCTACACACCCTTCGCGTCCTTGTCCGACGCGCTCGCCGATATCAGCTTCCCATGCCTGTCGCCGGCCAAGTCCTTCAACATCGCCGGTGCCTGCAACGCCAGCTTAACCGTTGCCAATGACGCCCGGCGCAGGGCATGCGCGGAGTTCTACAACCGTTTCGAGATCAACAAGAACAACGCGTTCGCCAACGTGGCCATGGAGGAGGCTTACCGGCACGGTGCACCCTGGCTCGACGGCGTGCTCGCCTATCTGGAGGAGAATGTGGCGCTCACACGCGACTACCTTTCCAGGCATGTCCCGGCAGCACGCATGATCGAGCCCGGGGGGACCTTTCTCCTGTGGCTGGACCTGCGCGGACTCGGCCTCGACGTCGAGGCGCTACAGCATTTTCTGGTGCACGAAGCCCGCCTCGGTCTCAACATGGGGCATTGGTTTGGCCGCGAGGGAGCCGGTTTCGCGCGTCTCACCATCGCCTGTCCGCGAGCCTCGCTGGAAAAGGCCTTGGGGCAGCTCGCAACGGCCGTTGCAGCGCTGCCGGTAGACGCCGGTCGATGACGCTGAGTTATTCGACTCTTGTTTGTATCCGTGTGTTGGACGCAAATATTCAAACCGTATTCACGCCCTGAGGCGACTTCACCCATGACGTTTACGGGAGCACTCGCCAGCACATTTTGCGCGGCGCTGGTAATGGCGCCGTTCGCCTCGGCCCAGTGGCGAACGGCGCAGGACGCCGAAATCTGCATCACCGGCACGGGGGAGCGGAGCCTCGACATCGCCGTATGCGGACGCGCGCTGCGTCGGACGGGGTTGAGCGAACTGGATCGGGCCAGCGTGCTCACGGCACGGGGCAAGGCCTATCGTGGTTCAGGGGAGCTGGCCGCCGCCCTCACCGACTTCGATGCCGCCCTCATGCTCAACCCGGTTTCGGCGAATACTTTCAATCAACGCGCCCTCGTCCTGGAGGAGAGCGGACATCACCGACGGGCGCTGGAGGATTTTCGCAGTGCTCTGGCGCTCTCACCGCGCTTTGCCGCAGCCTACAAGAACAGGGGGCTCGCGCAATTTTTTGCTGGCAACCTGGCCGGTGCCGGTGTCGACCTGGATGCTGCCCTGGCGCTCGCCGGCGATGACGCGGAAAGCTACGTGTTCCGGGGGTTTCTGCACTACCTGGCCGGCCGCTACAGGGATGCGGCCGACGATTTTCAACGCGTCCACGCCCTGAAGCTGCCTTATCCTTATCTACCCCTCTGGCGTTACCTGGCCGGCGCCGGGAGCGGTGATGGCGCGCGTGGCGAGCTGGCCGAGGCGCGCGCGGCGCTTTCGCCCGGCGAATGGCCACAGCCGCTGCTGGATGTTTACCTGGGCGAGCTCTACCCGGAGAGGTTGATCGCCGCGCTGAAAGATGCCGACCATTCGCCCGGCAGGCAGCGGCGGCTGGCCGCCTCACACTACTATCTGGCCGCACTGGAGCGTCTGAACGGTCGACGGGGTCGAGCACTCCCGCATCTTGCGAAGACCATGGCGCTTTCCGAGGGCCGCATGCCCGAGCGAGTGTTGGCCGAGCAGGAGCTGGCGGCGGTTGGCCGATCGCAGTATTGAGACGCTCTGGCACCTTCGGTGCAACTCTCCTATGATGCGCGTGCTCGGACACCCGGCCGACCACTCCTTCCACGAATCATGAGCGAGCACGACGACACGCTATCCAACTACGCATCCAATGTGCGTGCGCAGTACGAGGCGTATCCCTTTCCCCTGCGCGATCCACGCGACGAGTCCAAGCGACTGGTGATCGCCGAACAGGATTGCCTGGGAAAATTGAATCACTACTGTTTCGGAGGACGGCAGAGTTTCGGGAATGGTTTCCGTGTCCTGGTAGCGGGCGGTGGAACAGGCGATCACACAATCTTTCTCGCCGAGCAATTGCGCGAATACGATGCGAGCGTCACGTACATAGACATCAGCTCGTCCAGTCTGGGTATCTGCAAGGAGCGGGGCCGAACTCGGGCCTTGGACAATATCGAGTGGCATCAATGCTCGTTGTTGGATGTCGCGTCGTTGGACGTCGCGCCATTCGACCTAATCAGCTGCACCGGCGTGCTGCATCACCTTCCGGAGCCTGAGCGCGGTCTAGAGGCGCTGCGCGCGGTTCTTGCGCCGGATGGCGCCATGAGCCTGATGTTGTATGGCCGAACCGGAAGAATGGCCGTCTATGCCGGTCAGGAGCTCACGCGGCTCGTCAATGATGGCATCGATGATCCGAAGCTGAAAACACAGCACGCCCGCGCGTTGGTGCAGTGCCTGCCGGAAACGAACTGGCTGTTGCGAGGCGGCGATCGGAAAAAGATACTCACGGAACTTCTCGATGACGAGAGTAACTTGAATGATGTGCTTCTGCACGATCAGGATCGTGCATACAGCGTGCCGGAAATCTATGAGTTTCTGGCGGAAGCGCAACTCGAGCTAATCGAATTCACGTCTTTTTACGCCGAGCCTCCCTGTTGCCGATTCATGTACGATCCGACGGCGTGGATTACCGATCCGGCTTTGAAAGCGCATGTCGCAAAGTTGCCTCGCCCGCAGCAGCAGGCAATCGCAGAGGCCATGAACTGTGTGCTCACCTGCCATGGTTTCTACGCTGCGCCAGAGGCAGCGGAACATGTCGCGTTACCGAATGATTTCGACATGGTTCCATTCTTTCACTATTTCGATCCCGGCAATCTCCCTCAGCATTTTCGCGATGCGGCCGGCCGAGAGTGTGGGCTCAGTTACAGGCAAAGCACCATCCAGTTCGAAGTCGGAAAGTACAGCGCCGATTTGGTTGCTGGTATAGACGGATCACGCAGCATGGGCGAATTAATGGAAATGGTGCGCCGGAAATCCGCTGTCGCCGCGACCCAATCAGAGCTTTTGCAGCACTTCATGGCCTTCTATGAGCCACTGAATACCCTGGACGTCCTCCTGTTGCGCCATCGCTCCGTTGCGCCGTTTCGTGAGTGCGCCCGCGAGGTGACCAAGTGAGCCGAACCTTAAAAAATTAAGCGAGAGCCGGGCGGAACGCAAAGGCTCTTGCAAGAAGCGTTGGGGGCGACGCGCATGGCGAGAATCGCGATTGGCGGATTTCTTCACGAGACGAATTGCTTCGTACCCATGCGCACCGGATACGAGCACTACGCTCGCGGTGGAGACTTCCCGCCGCTCGCGCGGGGTGACGAAGTCATCGAGCGTACACGCGGTTCAAGCTGCGGGATGTCGGGATTTCTCGACGAAAAGATCGATTTGGGCCCGACGGCGTTGCTCAGTATCGGTGGCGTCGACATCGTGACTGCGAGCCGGCGCATGCAGGCATTCGACCAGGATATCTTCAAGCACATCGGCGTGCAGCCGTCCGCGCAAAAGATCCTCGTTTTGAAGAGCACCTGCCACTTTCGCGCCGACTTCCAGCCCATCGCCGAGGCGATCCTGATCGCGGTGGCCCCTGGCGCCCACCTGGTGGATTCGACGCAACATCCCTTTCGACACCTTAGACCCGGCGTACGCCTGTCCCCCATGGGACCGGAATTCCGCCCGGGTAAGGAGTAACTGCTCATGATACCCCTCGCCGCCTATGCCCATCGACTGTCCGTCCGTCCCGGCGAAACCATCAAATTCCAAGTAGCCAATGCCACCGGCGAGACCGTGACGGCACGGTTGGTTCGCGTCATCTGCTCGGACGCGAATCCCGCGGGGCCCGGCATTCTGACCGAGGCCATCGATGCCAAGGTCGAGAAGCTCGCCGAGCCTGGACCGGCGGAAGTGCTGCGCGGATCCTTCGCCATCGTGGATGGCCTGGACCCATGGTTGTCAGGGGCGAGCTTCACCTTCGTCTGCCGCGTGTTCCCGACGCGGCTCGGCGGCCGCCGTCAAGCGCTGCTCGCCCGTCTGGAGGAAGACCGACAACGGGGCTTCGCTCTGATGCTGACGAATGATGGGCGCTTGCGCGGCTCGATGGGCAGCGGCGAGGCATTCGTGAACATCGACACCGAGAAAGCCTTGACCGAACGCTGTTGGCATCGGGTTTGGGTGCGTTTCGACGCCGCGGCCCGCACCTTTCACGTCGGATTCTCGCGAATCGAGGGAGATGCCAATGCCTTCGACGGCTTCGAACCGATCGCCGGCGGGGTTTCACTCGGCGACCGGGAATCGCCGGCGGCAGATGGTCCGCTGCTGATGGCTGCCGCCAACCACCAGTCACCGAATGCGCACTTCAATGGCAAGCTCGAAGGCCCGGCACTCTACGGCCAGGCACTGTCAGACGGCGAGATTCACTCGTACCTGCGCGGCCAAGAGCCGGCCGGCGCCGTGGCCAAGTGGGATTTCGCGGAAGGAGTCGCCGGTAGCCGAATCGTGGACGTGGGTCCGAACGCCATTCACGGCCGACTGGTCAACACACCGGCACGCGGCATGACCGGCGCGCAATGGAGCGGGCGGGAAATGTGTTTTCGCCACGCGCCGACAGAGTACGGCGCCATTCATTTTCACGAAGACGACATCGACGACTGCAATTGGCCGACGACCTTTCAATGGAAGGTGCCCGACGGCACGCGTTCGTCGGTATATGCTCTGCTGTTGACCGCGGGCGCGGCCGAGGAGAACGTCCCATTCCACGTGGTGCCGCCCAAGGGGCGTGCTACCGCGGACATCGCGGTGCTCGCCTCGACCTTTACGTATACGATTTACGCGAACCACGCGCGCCCGGAATGGGACCGCGATCCGAAGTGGCAGGCGGCCTGGCGCGAGCAGACGGCGGCGTGGGGCGGCTACCCACACAACCCTGGTGAGCACCGTGAATACGGGTTGTCGACCTACAACTACCACACGGACGGAAGTGGGATCTCCATCGCATCCTGGCAACGCCCGATGCTGAACGTGCGGATAGGGTATCTTACCTATCCATACGAGGAGATCCGTGCATCGGGCCTGCGTCACTTTCCGGCTGACTCCCACCTCAATGCGTGGCTGGAAACCAAGGGCTACGACTACGACATCATTACCGACTGGGAGCTGCATCACGAAGGGACCGATCTGCTGAAGCGGTACCGGGTCGTGCTCACGGGCTCGCATCCCGAGTATCACACCGGCCAGATGCTCGATGCCCTGGAGGCTTACCGAAACAGCGGTGGGCGTTTCTGCTACCTGGGGGGTAACGGATTTTATTGGAAGATCGCGCTCTCCCCGGAGCGCGACGGCGTGATCGAGATCCGACGCGGCGAAGGTGGTATCCGCGCATGGGCCGCGGAGCCGGGGGAGTACTACAACCAGTTCGATGGCGGGTACGGTGGGCTTTGGCGGCGCAACGGCCGGCCACCTCAGCACTTATGCGGGGTGGGCTTCACCGCGCAAGGCAACTTCCTGGGCTCGTACTATCGGAAGCGCGCCCAGGCCGCCGACCCACGAGTGGCTTGGATCTTCGATGGCGTGGAAGAAGAGACCTTCGGCGATCATGGGTTGTCCGGGCACGGCGCCGCCGGCTTCGAGCTCGATCGCACCGACAAGCGCCTGGGGACGCCCGAGCATGCCATCGTCTTGGCGAGCTCGGAGAACCATCCGCCGGATGCGCCCTGGGTGCTGGTGCCCGAGGAGATGCTCACCCACCTGGTCACGTGGCCGGGGGAGCCCGCCAGGGATCTCATCCGTGCAGATCTGACTTTCTTCGAGTGCCCCAACGGCGGCGCGGTGTTTTCGACCGGCTCCATCACCTTCTGCGGCAGTCTGGTGACAAACGATTTCAACAACGACGTGTCTCGCATCCTCGACAATGTGGTGAGGCGCTTCCTCGACCCTGTGCCATTCGAAATGCCGCGTCGCCCGCCGTCGCCGAAATGATGACATGGCCGCGTGAATCAGACAGCGAAGCCGACGATCGTTCTAGTCGGTCCCATGGAGGAAGTCCACGAAGTGCGCGGCCGCGGCGCGTCCTTCGGTACGGCAGCGGGGATCCCGAGCACCCTTGCCGCTGTTGCGCCATTGTTGCCGCACCGCTTCGCCGGCTGCCGCGCGCCGCGCCTGCGCTTGCGTTGCACTGATCGCCCCCGAATCCAACGCTGTCATTATCTCGATGCGAAAACCGTTCATGACTTCGGGGGTTACGAGCTCGCAGTGGCGCGCGATCAGGAACCGGCGAACCAGTTCTTCGTACGCCCCCCCGTCGTCGGCGGACAATTGTTTCGCTGCTGTCATCAATAGCAGCGTGGCCCAGGTTGCCTGTCGTCGTGAAAGGATCGCCACGGTGGAACCCTGCCGCGCTCGGCTGTCACTCGTTGGCAGCAATCGCCAGCTGGATGTCTCGCTGCCGGCGCTTTTCTGCGCGATTCATCACCACGCCTGCGGCGACGATCCCGAGCGCCACGATCAGCACGATGATGGTGGCGAGCGCATTGATCTCCGGGCTCACGCCGAGCCGTACCTTGGAGAAGATCACCATCGGCAGGGTGCTCGACCCCGGGCCGGAGACGAAGCTCGCGATCACCAGATCATCGAGGGACAGGGTGAAAGCCAGCAACCAACCGGAGACCAGGGCTGGGGCAATGATCGGCAAGGTGATCACGAAAAACACTTTGGTCGGTCGTGCCCCCAGGTCCAGCGCGGCTTCCTCGATGGATTCATCCATGCTCGACAGCCGCGATTGGATGACCACCGCCACGTAGGCCATGGAAAAAGTGATGTGGGCGATGGTGATCGTGGTCACCCCACGGCCAGACGGCCAGCCGATGATGTTTTCCAGGGCCACGAACATAAGAAGTAATGACAGCCCGGTAATCACCTCCGGCATCACCAGCGGAGCGGTGACCATTCCGGTTAGCGCAAAGCGGCCGCGAAAACGCCCGAAACGGGCCAGCACGAATCCCGCCAGCGTTCCCAGACAAAGCGCGAACGAAGCGTTCACGAACGCAATGCGGACACTGAGCCAGGCTGCTTGCAGAATCTGCTCATTCTGCAGCAGCGCGCCGTACCACTTGGTCGAGAAGCCGGCCCATACCGTCACGAGCTTTGACGCGTTGAAGGAGTACACGATCAGGGAAAGAATCGGCACGTAGAGGAACGCGAAGCCGAACGCCAGCGCGGTAATTAGAAAGTAGGATCGCTTCGCATTCATGATGCTGTCCCAGCCTCCTTGGCCTGGAAGTGCTGGTAGAACATCATCGGCACCACCAGCAACAACAGAATCACGATCGCGACCGCCGACGCCACGGGCCAGTCGCGGTTGGCGAAAAACTCGTCCCACAACACCCGCCCGATCATGAGCGTGTCCGGTCCCCCAAGGAGCGTCGGGATGACGAACTCACCGACAGCTGGAATGAACACCAACATTGAACCTGCGATGACTCCGGGCATCGATAGCGGTAACGTGATGTAGAAGAATACCTTGGTCGGCCGACAGCCGAGGTCCGCCGCCGCTTCGAGCAATGTGAGGTCCAATCGCTCGAGATTGGCGTACAAGGGCAGAATCATGAACGGCAAGTAGGAATAGACAATGCCGATATAGACGGCGAAATCGGTTTGCATCATGACAATCGGCTCATCGATGATGCCCAGTCCCATGAGGATGTTGTTTATCATGCCATTGTTCTTGAGGATGCCGATCCAGGCGTAAACTCTGAGCAGAAACGATGTCCAGAAAGGCAAGATAACGAGCATCAGGAGCACGTTGCGCCAGGCAGGATTCGCGCGCGCCATACCGTAGGCCATTGGATAGCCGATGAGCAGGCACAGCACCGTGGAGATAAACGCAATCTTCACGGAGTTCAGGTAGGCCTTCCAGTAGAGATCGTCCTCGAGCAGAAACAGGAAATTGGCGATATTGAGCTTGATAGTCAGATAAGTTTCCTCGCTCCACTCTATCAGCGGCGAATAGGGAGGAATCGCGATCAGCGCTTCGGAGAACGAGATCTTGAGCACGAAGCCGAACGGCAACAGAAAGAACAGCAGCAGCCAGAGATACGGGATCATGATCACCGCCGTGCGCCCGCTGAAGCCCATGCGCCGAGCCAGCGAGGCGAGCCAGCGGACGGGCGTAAACTGCCGTAGCATATGGCTCAGCGGTTCTGCACCCTGCACCAGTCGGTCGCCCAGGGATAGGAAGCCTTTCCTGCTCATGACGTTAACACGACGCCGCTCGAGGGATGCCAGGTGAGATAAACCTGATCCTCCCAGGTGATACGGTCGGTCGATGTGCGCAGTAGGTTCGGCTGGGTAATGCGGACTTTCTTGCCAGACTCGAGGATCACATGGTAGATGGACAGTCCGCCCATATAAGCGATCTCGTCGACCACGCCTGTAGCACAGTTCTCATCCTGGTCCGGTTTCTCGGTGGCGATGCCGATCTTCTCAGGCCGCACTGCGACCCACACCTGCGCCCCGGACGTCGTACTCACGCCGTGATCGATGTAAAGGCTGCAACCCGCCTCTTCCGACTCTATGCGCACGTGATCGGCTTCGTCTTCCACGATACGGCCCTCGAAAACATTGATCGAGCCAATAAAACCGGCAACGAAGCGTGAGTTCGGAAACTCGTAGATCTCGGTCGGCGTGCCCGTTTGGATGATTTCCCCATCGTTCATTACGCCGATACGAGACGACAGTGTCATCGCCTCCTCCTGATCGTGGGTCACCACCATGAAGGTCACGCCGAGCTCCTCTTGGATGTTGATCAGCTCGAACTGTGTTTCCTCGCGGAGCTTCTTGTCGAGCGCGGCCAGGGGCTCATCGAGTAACAGCATCTTCGGCTGCTTGACCAAAGAGCGGGCCAGCGCAACGCGTTGACGTTGTCCGCCGGAGAGTTGGTGAGGTTTGCGTTTCGCAAATGCTCCGAGTTTGACCAGCTCGAGCATGTCATTGACGCGTTTGTTGATCTCGGCGCCAGGCAGGCCATCCTGCCTGAGTCCAAAGGCGATGTTCTTTTCCACGGTCATATGGGGGAACAGCGCATAGGACTGAAACATCATGTTGACGGGCCGTTCGTAGGGCGGAATGCCGGCCATGTCAACGTTGTCGATAAATATCTGTCCGGCCGTAAGCGGCTCGAAACCAGCCAACATCCGCAGCAGTGTGCTCTTGCCACAGCCGGAACCGCCCAGTAGACAGAAGACCTCCGCCTTGTAGATAGATAATGAGACGCTGTCTACAGCAGTAAAGTCCCCAAACTTCTTCGTCACGTTCTCGATACGCACGTAAGGTTCGGCCTGTGGATCATTCCACGGCTCGTCGTGCGGCATGGTGTGCTTGGACGCTGACATCGGTTGGCCCCCTGTCAGGATCGTTCGGTCCCGGCCGCCGGCGACCGGGACCGATACGGGATTCTCGTACTCTATTACTGCCCCGTTTTAATCCTCGTCCAGGCTCTGGTCAGCTGGCGCGTAAATTTAGGGCTGTCCGCCAGATCCGGGAATAGATTCGCCTTTACCTCGGCAGATGGGTAAATCCCCGGGTCGCTCTTGACCTCGTCGTCGATGTAGGGGAGGGAAGCGCTGTTGCCGTTGGCATAGAAGACGTAGTTGGTGATTGCCGCGGCTGCTTCAGGCTCCATGATGTAGTCAATGAACATATGTGCATTGTTCTTGTGCGGCGCGTCCGACGGTATCGCCAGGCTGTCGAACCACATTACGGCACCTTCTTTGGGGATCACGTACGCGATTTCAATACCTTGCTGTGCTTCATCGGCGCGGTCACGGGCAATCAGCATGTCACCGCTCCAACCCATGGCGACACAAATCTCGCCGTTGGCCAGATCGTTGATATTCTGAGATGAATGGAAGTACTTGATGGATGGGCGCACTTTCAGCATGTGCTCTTGAAACAGCTTAATGTCTTCCTTCTTCTCGCTGTTGGGATCGCGGCCAAGGTAGCGCATCAGATTGGCAAACACCTCCGTCGGCGCATCCAGCAATGTCACACCGCAGCCTTTCAACTTGGAGACGACATCCGGGTCGAACAGCATGGACCAGCTATCAGTCGGAGCGTCCGGCATGGCCTTCTTGACTTTCTTGATGTTGTAGCCAAATCCTGTCGTGCCCCACATATACGGTACCCCGTGCTCGTTGCCGGGATCGTGAGCATTCAAGCGTTCGAGGATTTCCTTGTCGAGATTGCCGTAGTTCTTCAGCTTGCTCTTGTCCAACTTGGCAAACACCCCGGCCTGGATCTGCCGCTCCATGAACCCGGCGGATGGCACGACCACATCGTAGCCGCTGCTTCCCGCGAGGAGCTTGGCCTCGAGCACCTCGTTGGAGTCGAAGACGTCATAGTTCACCTTGATGCCCGTCCTCTCCTCGAAGTTCTTGATGGTGTCCTCTGCAATGTAGTCCGACCAGTTGTAAATGTTGAGAACCTTTTCCTCGGCCGCGCCCGCTCCGAGCGGCAGCCCGATCGACAGCAGGACCACTGCCGATATCGAAGTGAAATTCTTGCATATTTGCATGGCCATCATCTCCTCTGTGCTGGTTTGTATTATCTGGTGTTGCATTCGAAGGCCTGACAGGCCTGACCGTTCCAGCAGGCGCTAGTAACAATCCTCCCACGGTTGTCAATGGTATCCGATCAAGAGCTGCCCGGCGATTCCCCGAAGCGCCGTATTTGCGGTAAGGTGATGGTCCCAAGGGGATGGCGTGACTCGGGATCGGTCCGCAGAAGGACGCGACACTACGGCGAAATACCGGAATGGCGGCACCATCGCAGATGGCCTTTTTGAGCAAACCCACCATTGGTAGCGCGTTGTCCGCAGTCCGCGCACGATCACTGCTGGCGATACTTGGCACGCTGCTGCTGGTGGTCCCCGGCCTCGGGCACGGCGCCAGCGACGAGGAGGATCCCACCGCCCAGTTGTCGAAACTGCAGTCGCTGATGTTCGCATACGCGGACAAATACATGAGCGCTATTGCCCAGCTTACCTTCGAGGCCCGGCAACGGGATCCCAAGAATCCCGAGCTGCGGTTGCGCATGCACTCCCTGAAGCTGGTGGTCGTCGCCAGTGTGCAGGAGCTCGCCGTGTCGCCGAATCCCGAGTCGACCCTGCTCGACATGATGGTATTTGCGACCCTGCACCGCATGGCCTTCGAAGAGGGCTGGGCCCGGAAGCTCTACGGGGACGGGGTCGAGAGTATCGTTTCCGGCATGCAGGTGCTGGAAAAGGAGATCTGGGACATCGCCAGCGGCTATCTGGCCAAAAAACAAATCGCCGAAGTGCGCAAGCTGATTCGTGATTGGAAGGCGAAGCACCCCAAGCTCAGGGTGGTGTCCTACATTCGCTTCAGCGATTTTGCTTCGCTGCGATCGAAGTCGCCGCTATTGGATAAAGCGCGCAGCGGTGGATTTCTTGTCGACACCAGCGGCGCTGAGAAGGCGGTGGACGAAGCGCTGCTGCTCGCCGAGCGCACACTGCACTACAGTCAGCGGCTACCCTGGATTATCGAGTGGCAGGTCGAAAAGGTTTTCTACTAGCTGGCGGTCGAGCCCGAGTTCAGGCAGATCCTCGCACAAACCCGGGGCATGACCCGGAGCCTGGATCGGTTTGCCGATTCCATGGAAAAGCTGCCTCAGCAGATGACCGCCGAGCGGCGAGCGAGCATCGAGCAGATGGCGAGCGCCATCGCCACCGAACGCAGTGCAGCCATTCGCGAGCTGAGTGAAGCGCTCGCAGCGGAACGCCGCGCGACCATCGAGGACGTGAAACAATCAGTTTTGACGGAACGGGTGGCGTTGTTCGCCGAGCTGGATGTCCGCCAGAAGATGTTGCAGGGGGCAGTGAGCGAGGTGCGCGCCGGTCTCGCCGACGCCGACAAGCTGGCAATCGACATGCAGAAGACCACCACCGGGATCAACGAAGCGTTGATCAATGCCGACAAGCTGATGGCGCGTTTCGACTTGGGATCCGAAGGTGGTGACGCAGCTTCCGAACCTTTCGACATCAACAGCTACGTGAACGCCCTCAAGGAACTCGCCGTCGCCATTCGGGAAGCCAATACGTTTCTGCTGTCCACCGAGCGACTCACCGGCGGTGAGGGCACGATGGGCGGCGTGTTCGATCGCATCCTTTGGACCGGCACGATACTCATCCTGATACTCTGCGTGGCGGTCTTCATCACCATGCTCATCTACCGTGCAGCCGCACGCCACATCGTTGCCCGATCCAGCTTCGAGTACGTGGGCCCGCCGCCCGACAGCAAGACCAACGCCAGCCCGTAGACGATGCATGGGATGCAAATAAGACCACATGTCAGAGGAAAGTTTCGACTCCGCATAGACGCTAGACTGAAACGGAATTGTAAGTCGTCCGAGTCGTCCTTCGACTCAACGGATGCCGGTGTCCGATTTTCCGGGGCCACCTCACAACATCAACTACATCGGAAGCCCCGGCCTCGCGCCGGGGTTTTCTTTGTAACCGGTCAAGTATCTCTGGCTCACCCCATTTCACACGCGTGATTGGGCCCTGGCCTCCCGTCGTGAGCACAAGTGGCATTTTTGAC